>BNJT01001761.1_pt1 | contig 215058 bp, 278 predicted proteins | sample 8540491 | NCBI WGS metagenome assembly BNJT01 (sample SAMD00202455, study PRJDB9452) | human saliva metagenome | host: Homo sapiens
ATATACTGAAAAATTACGACTTTTTCTTTATCTAACCATACTCTTTGGATTTATCGTGATGATAATAACAACATCATAGATATTGATTATTCTAAAATCGTTATGGAAGAAACTTCTAAAATCCAAAGTTTATTTCTTTAATTTTAACCACCCTTCACGCAAATTCTACGAATTCGCTAACGGTACGCCTTTAGCTCCCCTTTCGTTAGGTTAGCACCTAACACCCTTATAGTTTTGAAAAAAATTATTAAAATAAATTGAGGTTCTAATGGAGGATAAAAAAAGAAAATGAAAATTACTGTTAAACCATCTTACAAATACAAAAATGTCTAAAGATGAATTACAAGACTACCTTAAAATGAAAAAATCTGGTGCGTCTAAAACTAAAAAAATGGTCGTGCTTATTCACGTAAAAAAACTATAAAATAAATTATTAATAGAGGTTTTCTCATGAAAAATAACAACGATAACCTATTAATCCAAATTATCATCTCTACTATCCTTGCCTTTGGTGCAGGGTACTTATTTGCTGAAATTTTTTTCTTTAAAATTTTAGTTTCCTTCTCACCCTTAACGCAAATTCTACGAATTCGCTAACGGCTCAATTTCACCTGAGCCTTTCGTTAGGTTAGCACCTAACACCCTTATAATTTTGAAAAATTATTCAAACAGTCTAATGACGTATTAACTAAATAAGTATCCAATTTAGTGTATATTCTGAAAAAAATTACATAATGAATTATTAGAACATATGGTAAATCCTAAAAAGAAAAAAATATACAAATATAAATGTAAATCATGATGAAATATATTTTTTTATATATTTTTGGATTGTATAGAAGGTAGTCGCAGTCACCTCAAACCTGTTTGATATGATTTTAAATAATCCGCTGTCAAAAGAATTGGAAAAACAAATTCTTTAGAATTTGGAAAAGTTTAAAAACTTTAAGTTTTTAACTAACTGTCTCATCAGATAAACTATCTTGTAACGCTTATTGTGCTTAGATGACATTGTGGCTTGGCACATTTTTGTCATGTCCACAAACAAGATTCGAAGCGGTTGATACGTGCTTAGATTGTTTGAATTACAAACATTGACCTGAGTAAGTCTCTAAACTACTTAAAATAAAATATTAAAAATTACGAAAAGAGGTACTTAATTTATGTTAAACACTATTACTTTTACTGGAAATATCACTAGAGACGTAGAGCTTCGTGCTACTAAGTCTGGTCACAAAGTTTGTACTATTCCACTAGCTAACAATTCTTACGTTAACGGTAAACAAACTACTGAATACTTTGACTTCACTTACTTCTTAGCTTCTGAAGATCAATTAAAAGTTCTTAAAAAAGGTAACCAAATTACAATTGAAGGTCGCTTACGTGACAATGTTTACACTGACAAAGACGGTAAACAACAACGCCGTGTTGAATTAGTTGCTTCTCGCTTCTACTTAAACCACAGCAAAAAAACTCAAACACCTGCTTCTGCTGACGAAGCTATCTTAGACGTTCCTGAAGACGTACTAGATGAAGCTTTCGCTCCAGTTGACCCATTTGTTGAAGCTTAATTTATACTTGACGATTTAACTTATCTATGATATAATTAACTATGTTAGACCTGAGTATGTCATTAACTTCCTAAACTGCTCTTTATTATAATTTAGAGGTATGTAAATTTTAATCATTTAAAAAATCAAAACATACCAAGTTTTATGATATTTCTTCGGAATATTCATTTTGCGATTTAAATTAAAAATTTATTTACTCAGTTGACCTAAGCATGTCTCAAAAAGGCTTTTTATTATTATGGGGTTCTTTACCCCGCCATGTATAACAATGAATTCTATAGTACTCGACCTAAGCATGTCTCAAAACTGCTTAATTTAAGTACCTATCATTAAACAGGGTTAACTTTCTCTAACCCTGTTATTTACTTTGGTACTTCGTTAAGGAGGTTACATTTATGTCTATTATTACTATGATGATGAATATCTTCTCTAAAGCTAATTCATCTGAAAAATCTATGGCTGATATCTATAAAGATGAAAAAGAAACTAGAAATCTTCTTCATCAATTACCCGAACATGAACGCATTCACGTTATCAAGTTCATTGAATCTAACTACCCTCAAGGTTCTGACTTTAATGAAGCTATTGCTAATGAGACTGCTAAAATACTTAAAAAATCTGAGTCATCTAATTAATTTTAGTGGCTCTTTTATTTTATCTAATCAACTTATCTTTCAAAATGTTGATTAATTTCAATCACCCATATCGTAAATTCTACGAATTTACTTACGGTACAATACATTGTACCTTTCGTTAGGTTAGCACCTAACACCCTTTCATTTTTGAAAAAAATTTTTTTAAAAAAATATTGACCTAAGTAAGTCTCTAAACTACTTAAAATATAAATAATAAATATTACGAAAAGAGGTACATATATATGCTAAACAACAAACTTACAATCGCTGGTAACTTAGGTAGAGATTTCAGATTATACGGTAAAGATAAAAACGTTGGTGAAATCGTAATCTATGATAGTAACAGTAAAGACACTTACGTTCGTGCTACGTTCTTCCCTAAAGGTAAAGCTTTCGAAACTATTGTTCCTAAATTAGTTAAAGGTGCTTTCGTTAAACTTGAATGTCACTTAGCTACTTATAGCGTAAAAGATGAAACAACTGGTAAATATACTAATACTTTACAAGTTATCGTTGATGAAATTCGTTTCTTTAACAACCCACTTAAAGGTAAAGATGTTAAACCTGTCGAAATGGTAATCGAAGAACCTATCGGTGAAATCGTTGAAGGTGCTGAATTACCTGAAGTAGAACTAGAGGAAAAAAACCTAAACGTACTCGTAAATCTACTAAAAAAAGCTAAATAATTAGTTTGCTATTCAATCCAACAGTACTCAGGCTAAGGGTTTACCTTAGTCTCTGTACTGCACTTGTGTGGGCACGTAAGTTCGTTCAACTCGAACTGCAAGTTTAGACCTAAGCATGTCACTAAACTGCTACTCCTAACGACATTAAATAAAGGCGGAATAATACAATGATTATTACTAGGTTAACTGACAATAACCCTACGCAAAACATTGCTTATGATATCAAACAAGTTTATCATCCTAAGTCAGACGAAATGCGTATTATCTTTAAATATAATATCGGTAATACCGTTAAATCAACTCCACTGACTTCTTGCTTTTCTGATGAGGGTATCAAATACAAATTACCTGATAACCCGACTCTACAAGATATCCAAAACCAAGCTAATGCTTTAGCTGGTATGTATATCAAACAAGCCATGTTACGTAAAACTAATAAAGTTAAAAGTAACTATCATATTATCTTGCCCGAAAAATAAAAAAAAACCTGACCTGAGCATGTCGCTAAACTACTTAAAATAAAATAAATTATAAAAATTACGAAAAGAGGTACACATTTATGCAATTATCATTAACAGGACACTTAACTAGAGACATTTACGTTCACAAAACTTCTAAAGATAACGATATTATCTTAGGTCAAATCGCTACTACTGATTATGTTAACGGTAAAGAAGTTACTAACTTTGTTAACTTCCGTGCTTTCTCTACTGACTTAGCTGAAGCTTTATTACCTTACCTTAAAAAAGGTACATTAGTTGACATCGACGCTCGTGTTGCTCAAAGTAAACGTGAAGTAGACGGTGTTAACCACTATGAACAAGTTGTTATCGTTAATAAACACGGTATCGGACTTGGTGCTAAATAATAAAATTTAATTAAGACCACTTCATGTGGTCTTTTTTTATTTTACGGAAATTCTACGAATTTCCTGCCCCTGTGGCACGGCTTCGCATTAGTACCACGCTTTCCTAAAACCAGTTACTTTGATCCGCTTCGCTCTAAAGTTGTTGTAACTGGTTTTAGTTTATTGTAACAATTAACTAAAGTTAATTGTTTTTTTTATTTTTTGTTCTACATAATCGTTCCCACTAGTTGTTCTACCCTAATGTTCCCACTAGTTGTTCTACCCTATACGTTCCACCCTATACGTTCTACCCTATATGTTCTCACTAGTCGTTCTACATTTTCGTTCCCACTAGTTGTTCTACATAGTTGTTCTACCCTATCGTTCTACATAATCGTTACCACTAGTTGTTCCACCCTATACGTTCTATCCTATACGTTCTACATAGTCGTTCTACCCTATACGTTCCCACTAGTTGTTCTACCCTATCGTTCTACCCCATTCGTTCTACATAGTCGTTCTACCCTATACGTTCCCACTAGTTGTTCTACCCTATCGTTCTACCCCATTCGTTCTACATAGTCGTTCTACCCTATACGTTCCCACTAGTTGTTCTACCCTATCGTTCTACCCCATTCGTTCTACATAGTCGTTCTACCCTATACGTTCCCACTAGTTGTTCTACCCTATCGTTCTACCCCATTCGTTCTACATAGTCGTTCTCACTAGTTGTTCTACATAATCGTTCTTATCACCTACCTCAACTCTCATTTGATCTAACTTAATTAACTCGTTCTCTAAATACTATATTTATTTTATTCATTTAAATCCTTTCACTAATCCTTTACCTTAACATCTTCCTACATTCCCTTACAACAACCCCTTTTTTACGGGCATGCTACGCATACCCGAACCTTGTTCGTAGCTTCGCATTAACTCACAACTCGTATAACTACGTTATCCGAACTCTGTTAAATACTACGTATTTAACTTAAGGACACCCCTCCCTTATTAAACTAGGTTAATTAAATGTGATTAATTGAAGTTCTATTAATTGAATATTCTATGTTGAATTTATTAATTGAATATTATATTAATTTCTTAGTTCTTAGAATTATTTGCTCGAATTAATTTAATCGAACATTGCACTCACTTAATTAATTTGATTAACTTCATATAATTTTTATTCTTGTTCTTATAAAGTCGGATTAAAAATAAGAAGTTCGTGCAATGGGAGGGGTGTAAAGAGCATAAGAGAGAATATATTTCACATTAATGAAAAATTATGTTAATAACATATTTATCTCATATATCAAAAAAATCGTTCATTTATTTTTTTAAATTTAAATCGAATTTCAAAAACAGATATAAAAAAATAACCCACATACTATTTAAAATATGTAGATTATTTTTAGAAATTTAATATTTAATTTTTTTAAACTATTCATTAGTCTTTTTTTCTCAAAAAAATTGGTTTGAAACCAACAAATTTATTTGAGTTATATGTCTGTTCTTCTAAACGACCTTTAAGTGGATTTACATATCCATGTTTATTTTTTTATAATTAATAGTAATAATTTTTTTCCATCCATTAAATTTTTGAAGTTCTTCATCATTAAATTCATATGTTGACCATTTACGAGAAATACTAATTTCTTTTCCGTTCCAAACACCTTTAAAACGATTAGAATCATCACGTTGATACTCACCCTTAAATTGTACATAAGCATAACCTTTATATTCAGCATTTTCTAACTTACCACGTACAATTTGTCCTTTAGATGTTTTAAATTCAATCGTTTCATCATTGAATAATTTCTTAAGTTCAGATTCTGTAAATTCATGGTCACCCCATGATTTTTTAATACTCACTTCCTTACCTAACCAAACACCTTTAACTTTATCAGCTCTTTCGTATTTACCGATAAATTCCGTGTATTCTTTATTTGTTTTTTTACTAATTGCTGTATCTATTTTACCTGTTACGTTAAATTTCACACCGTTAGAATCTTCGGTTTGGAAACTAATAGTTTCACCACGAGATAATTTTTCAAGGTCTTCAGGTGTGTATTCATATGAGCCACATTTACGTTTTATACTAATCTCTTTTCCTAACCAGTTAATCATAACTTTATCTGACGTGAAACCATATTGTTCTAAAGAATATCTTTTATTACGTAAAACATGAATATCATTAGCTAATATTTCTTCAAACGCATAAAATACTTCATCCATTGATTTATTATTCTTACCTAAATCAAATAACAAGTTCTGTAACTCTTTTGTTCCTTCAGGAGAACCAATCATTGTACCTTTAGAAGCTTCATAAGCTAATAACCCAACTTTAGATAAAATTAGTCGTTTAGCTTCTAACATCATAGGTTTTGCTTCGTTACCTATCATAGCTTCAAGTGTTGTTAAACGAGTTGCAGGAGTACCTATATCATATTTTTTAAGTTGATCCAACACCCAAGCAATTGTAGGTGTTTTTGGTTTAACTGATTTAACTTCATGTGCATATCCAATAGCCATATTATTTAAATTAGGTAAAGTTGTAACAACATCTTTAGTATCATCATCACTATTTAAAACACCTTGTTTAGTAATAATACGAACACTACCATTAAATGTTGGATTAGTATCTGTTACATAATCATACCTAATCCATTCTGTATCTTCTAAATACATTTTTAAAAATTCTTCAGTTACAATTTTATACATTTCAACAGCGATACTTCCAAATTCATTTAATTCATCAAGTGATTTCGGAATCACAACTCCTGGACGTAAACCACCGTGAGCTGTAGCATCAACAACGTGTGTTTTACGTGGTTGTCTATGTGTGAATAATGAAGGTTCTAAACCTAATAAATTAATATACTGATCAATAGTAGGAGTAATTAATTTGAAATCTTCCATTGATATTACATTTTCTTCAGTTCTTGGATATGATAAAATACTCTTATCATATAATTTTTGTGCAGTTTGACGAACTTCAGTAATACTAACACCTTTATTCGTAAAAATTGAACCAAGTTTATCGATATTTAATAATTTTGGTGGTGGTGTTGTACCTGGTGTTTCTCTAATCTTTTTAACTTTCGTTTCCATCGGAAATTGTGATGCATAGTTTTCCATTTCTTCTAATGTCTTAAACTGTTCAGCATCTTTCATCTTAAGCATTAAATCATCTAATTTATATCTAAATTCATACATTTTAGACGGTTTATAATTACGTAAATCATCATGTTGTTTACCAACAAAAGAAACAACCGCTGATTTCAAACGTCCAAACGGAATAGTACGACCAATTGTATAACCTTGTTTCATAACCTCATAAGTAGCAACACGAGTTAAACATTGTGTAATATAATCACTAGCCTGACGAGCACGACCAACATTAAAATTCGTAAAACCGAATGTAACTGGTTTTTTATCTTTTAATGCTTTTATAATACTATTAGGTGATTCATCAGCATGAAACTCTCTATAAATTTTACCACGATATTTTAAAAACTGTAAAACCTCATAACCAATTAGATCCCCTTCACAAAACGAATCTAAATCGGTGGCAATAACAGGAATATAACCTTTATCCAAATATGTTTTACAATCATTTATATACTGATCAATTTTCGGTTTAGGAATCGGTACATATTTATCAAAATCAAAATATTCAAATTTCCATGGCGCTGATTTAACATTTCTAAAATCACCTATAAATTCTGAATATTCTTTTTTTGCTGTTTCTTTTGGTTCAGGTAATTTTAATACGTGTCCAGCTAAATGAACTATTTGGTAATCATCACCATTAAAAGAACCACTCATACCACCTAACGCATCAGCAAAGTTTTTTGCAGCTGAACCCTTCTCACAAATTATTAATAATTTTTCCATTTCAATCGTTATCCTTTCTTTTATTTTTCATTGAAATCCTGCTATTATTATAACATAAAAAAAGAATCCCTACAAGAGATTCTAAATTTTATTAACAATTGTACGCACTTTTTAAATAATCTTTATGACCTTTCATCAATTCATCATTATTTAAATCTTTTCTAATTGCTTTTTTTATCTAATTGATTAAATCGTTCTTTAAGTTGAACTTCTACTTTATGTGTATTTTTTTATATTCAGCAATCTTATAATTACACAAACAAAAAAACACACTAAATAACAATGTAAAATAAAATGTTAACTGTTTTTAATTGTTTTTGTTTTTCATTCTTGGATATATAACAACAAACCAAATAAGAAATGGTAATAAATATAACATTATCATTATATCAACCTCAATAATTGGTTTATTAATTAAATAATCATAATAATTTAACAAAAGTCATTGTATCATTTGACATATTACATAACTAATCCATCATCTTGTTTTTAAACTAGATTCAACTTCATTATTAATCGTTGTTTTTAAATAATGTTGATTTTTTTCATCTACTTCTTTAATTTGTTCAACTAATTTCTCACCTTGCTTCATAAAATCCTCACGTACTTCTTGGAATTGATTATTTTTTTATAATCACGACTCTTAGAATATATAATAGTCATTTGAATACGTGAATCAACAAGTTCTTCTATCAACTCATTAATTTCATCATTAGTTTTTTTAAAAAAATCTTAACTCCCCAAATGGTATTTCTTTTTGGTAAAAAGTTTGACATATCACTAACAACCATATTATTTCGTTTTTGTTGATGTAATACGTTCCAAAGCATAATCAAATGGTTGTACATAAGAATCAATATAACCTTTTTTTCAACATCCATACGAGTTTGTGCGTATTTATTATAATAAGTATCTTTTTATACTATTATAAATACTATATGGTTGAGCCATGTAACCTTCAGGAGTAAAGGGAACGATTATAACCATTTTTCTTCAGCAATATCATTAAACAATTTAACAGCTTCTTCACGTGTAATTAAATCAATACTTTCATCAAGATAACCAGGAATATAATCATGATTAACATAACAATGATCTTTTTTTCAATCATTAAACCATAACCAATTTGTTCTCTATTTACTGGTACTTTCATAACAAATCTTCCTTTCACATTAATAATACTTATTATATCACAAATTCCTAAAAAAACAACAAAAAAAGTAAGTAAAATACTTACTTACTTTTAATTTATTTATTACTAGTTATTTATTACTAGCTAACTCTTTTTAATGCACTATCAACATCATTTTTTTAAATTTTTTTATCTTTCTTATTTGATAAATCTTCACCTTTCATAATCTTATCAATATTTTTCTTGTAATTTTTTTATCATTAGCTAATCGTTCTTTTTTTCTTTTTTTGAGCATTAATTCTAGCTTGATTTAATAAATGTTTATTATATGGTTTACAATCCTCGATTGTGTAGAATAATTCATCAGTAGCTTGAATTAAGAATTTATCTAAATAAGCATACGTTTTAAGTTCAGTTAAACCACTATTAACACAAGCACTAATAGTACGTGCAAAATCTTTCATATCAACAGATATAGGAACATATAATCCTTTATCAGTAATTTTTCTACCTAATTTTTGTTCAATAGCTTTGATATAAGTTTTAACTAACGCAATTGGGTGACAACGACTAACACCAATATCACCTGCGTTTGCATCACCTTGTTTCAAGTTATTAAAACGTGGATCTCCAGTAACATAAACAGCTAATGGTGATTCATCATTTGGATATTCACATAATTCATTAGCAATTTTAGAAAGAACATGTTTTCTAGTTTGACGTTTAGCATCCCTTGCTCCCCCAAACTCAGTATCACGAGATGTTTTATCTTGTACTATATATTTATAAACATCTCCTGATACATAAAACTCACGTTCTAATGTTGTTTTCATAGAAATATTATCAGTTAAATATTTCTTAGTAATTAGTCCCATAATATCATCTGATAACGGCATAAATGGTACAATTGAATCAATACGTCCTAAAACAGCTGTTTCAAATTTAGGTGAGTTTACAAGTGATTTATAAATAACATCCGTATTTAAAATACCATTTGATGAAAATGATTTAAAATCTTGATAAATCTCACTACCAACGTTAGTAGTTAAATTAATAATAGTACCCGTAAATGAAGCAATCCTATTCGGATTATTCGCCATAGCAAGACGAGCATCATCTAATACTTGTAAAAGTATATTAACAACCTCACGTGAAGCTTTTTCAATTTCGTCAATTAGAATATAAGCATTAGGGTTAGACCACGCAGCAAGAGCTAATTGATCAGCGAATTCAGTAGCATGTTGTGGATCAGAAAATCTTGACATATCGAATCGTCTAAGTGGTATATGTAAAGCTTCAGATAACAATTTAGCCATCTCCGTTTTACCAACCCCTGTACTACCAGTACTTAAAAACGACATTTTAGGTCTTGTAGTATCAGTAAAACCAGCAATAATAATCTTAACACCATCAATAACTTCGTTAATAGCCGTATCTTGTCCTAATAAACCACCATATAAAGCATTCTTAACATCTGAAAGTGAAACTTCATTATCAATATCAATATTATAACTTCGTCTAATAACTTTATTTAATGTTTGTCTTGAAATAACATATTCATCAATAATTCCTAATTCATGTGGTTTATAAAATAATCGATGAATTTTACCTTTTTGCATAATTTCCATTTTAGTAACATTACCAATTATATTATTAAATATATCCACAGAAGCACGAGGTTGAGATTTAGAAGGTTCTACTTGCTTAGAAACATTATAAACATCAGTAAAAATATTAGGAGCACATAAATGAGCAACACCATGTTTTTTAGCACGAGCTTGTAATATTTTAACAACAACATCACGATGTAATTCAGCCAAGTTTATACGGTTAAAACGTTGGTCTAACGCTTTATCCCCTGCAATAAATTTATCATATTCTTCAAATGTTGTTGCAGCTATAATTCTAAACCCATATCTTTGAGCTTCTTCTAATATAGGTTTCAGTTTTTGCACAGCAGCGTTAGAAAATTCAATAATAGAATGGAACTCGTCAATGAACAATCCAATTAAAATATCATGTTCTTCGCTATATCGTTTAACTTCATTAACTAAATCAACTAAACCATTAGCAATTTGTGAATCTTTATTACCACGAGCATCAATCATGAATTTCTCAATATTAACTACTAATATTAAATAAACTGAACCCTCATAACTTTCAGCAAAACCTTGAACATAAGCAGTTTTACCAGAACCTGGTTCACCCAATAATATTACGTTAGGTTTTTCAGGGTTACGTAAACCATCTTTTAAATCTTTCATATCACGACCAATTATCTCAGCACGTGGTTTTTCTAATATTGTACAAACATTAAAAATCGTTGGATATTTCTTTTGAAATTCTTCTGTTTGAAATTCCTTCGCTATTTTTTCACGGTCAACTTGAACTATATCAGCTTCAGTAATAGTATCAATTTGTTGAGCCACTTCATTATTGTTGTAAGTCATTATCACTAGTTCCTTTCATTTTTTCTTCTATTTCTTTTTTAATTCGTTCTTTTTCTTCTTCTTTTTCTTTAAGTTTTTGTAAGTATAGATTATTTAAGTACTCCTGCATAATTCTATAACTTTCATCAATTCTGTTATTTAAGATTTCGTCTTCGTTGTTTGTAATAAGTGGTGTTGTTTGTTCTTTTTTCAATTAGCATTTTGTTTTTGGTTACATTTAACGATTTTGTTCTTTCCAAAACTCTTTCCATTTCCTGTGTACCATATGCAAAAGAACTACTTTTTATTTTACCTTTTTCTTCACGACCTCTTTTTCTACCATATTCTTTAGCATCATCATATAAAACAACATGAGCATGAATATGATGTGTATCATGTTGAATAGTTCCAATCATTTTCGGTTCGTTATAACCATCTCTATCAGCTATTTCACGAACACCTTGTCTAACGACATAACGAAGTCTAACATCATCATAATTATCTTCATAATCACCTTTACTTAAAACATTTAATTTATCATCAACAACATTCATCTCACGTAAAAAATCAGAATCAAAACTTATAACCATTTGTTGAATAGCACGTTTATTAGTTAAAAATAAATCCTCAACATGATCAGCAATTTGTAATACATTATCACGAGAAATAGCTGTTTTATTAAATGTAAAACAAGAACCGTCACCAACTTCATACGTAGATGTATTAGGGTGATAACCCAAAACAGGTTTAACAGCATTCTCACGAGATACATATTGAGTAATAAAAGGTTTAATTGATTTACCTCTTGAACCAGCTATATTGAATTGTGATTTAACGACAATATTTCTATTTCTTTTAGCCATATTATAATCGCCCACTTTCATATAACTGAATAACTAAATTAATAAAATAGAATAATTGTTCTCTATCTTTTAAAGCGTGAAATGTTGCTTGCCCTAATAATGCATTATAAGCAGCTTCTAATACCATATCTTTAGCATTATATGTTTTTAACACAATAAGATACTATATCCGAATAATTTTTTTAAAATACTCGTTATTAAATCTATTAATCAAATCTTCTTTAAATGTTAATTCTTTTTTTCAAACGCTTCTTTTTCTTCGACTCGTCCGATTGTTTTATTTAATAATTCGTCTTGTTCTTTTTTTAATACTTTGAAGTTTTTTTGTTCTTTATTATAGAAGTTTTCGTTTAATTCAGCTATTAATTCTTTTTTTGGTTTAATCTTGTAAAAGTCAGGTACATCAGTTTTATTTTTTTCTCACTAATTAAATCTTTAGCCACTTTATACAAAGTTCCTTCATTTAATTTAGTAACTGCTTTTAAATGTATCTGATTTATAAACACACTTTCTAACATATAAATCATGAATATCAAAAATCATCTAATCTTAGTTGTTCTTTAGTAGGGAATATAATCAATTTAAAAATTTTTCATCTAAATCATTTTTTTATACTATAATAGTATGTTTCTTAAAAAGCAATTAAAACATCACCACTAATATCTTTATTTTTTTCTAATATCAATTCAAAAACCAATCAAGCTTTTTATTTTTTTATAAATGCTGATAAGCAGGTTCTTTTGTCAAATATCTAAACAACGCATCTTTAACAGACGGTTGAATTTTTATTTAAATCATCTTTTAATGTATTTACCACAAATTTAAATCCCCATAAAGTTAAACTTATCTAATACTATCTAAATAAGTAACTTTTTCCTTTCTTTTATTATTTCAAATAAAATAGTGTTATGGTTACTATATATTAAGTTTTTGAAGTTATAACTATTTCCAGACAATAACTACAACCAAAACTACTAAATTTTTAAAAAAACTTTGATTTCACATAACTTCGTATCTAGTCTACATCATGTATCATAAGTTAAAACTACATTAGTCTAGGTTATAAAAACGTCTAGCAATAACATAACTTGCACCACTATGAATATTTAGTTTCATATCATAACAGTATTTGTTGTTTGCTATTTTTGATGTGTTGTGTGGCTTTACTAGTGACAAACCAACACCTAATTTATCACAGCGTGTTTCTAAGAATTTTTCTGAACTTACCAAATTTTTAAAGTATTAATCATACGGTTATAATGTTTTCGTTCAGTTTTTTTCTTTTTTTGTTTTTTTATTTAAAGATTTCAAATCTTCAATAACAATATCTTTTTCCAGATTTTTATTGCAATATCAACCAAATCTTTTTACAAGATGTAACATAGAATTTTTTTGGTTACTCCAGATTTACCTTTGTGAATATAATCTATTCGGTCTAAATTTAATAATTTACCATTTTTGATCAATTTCACTAACCGTTACAAATCCTTTATTAAAAATCAACACCAATCACACCATTAGAATTTCTAGTTTTTAGGTTCTGAATGAATTCTGTACATTATTTGTAATTGTAGAACATTATTTCTTTTTAATTATCCTAAATGATAATGGGTTAGATTTAGGTGATTTAAGTGTTTTTAAGAATTTCTCTTTTAGCAACATTATCCTTTATGATAAACTCACCATATATATATTTAGAGCCTTTAATGTATTGATCTTCAAGTCTAATTTTATAAGTGAATTTATTATAACGTTTATTATAGAATAATTTAAATTGTTGATTTCCTAGATGTTCGTTCTTATCACCTATATAAACAATTTGATTATCTCTTTTTTTAAAGAACAATTCTTTTGTTATTGTTTAATAATTTCTTTGTACCGAATGTCAACATTGGTTTTGATCCGTTGTTTTGAAGTTGAATAAGTTTATTCTTCTTCATTTGAAGCCAAAAATAATTTGGTTTTTGAGATTTTTTTATTCTATTCTTTTTTTAGTTTTTTTGGGTTATTTAATATTGCTTTTTGTTTTGATTATTTTTAGCATTTACTTTTTTTATTTTTTTGTAGGATAGGTTGAATCTAAATAATCACCTAGTGCTGTAGATGCTTTTTAAAGTATTTTTTTAGCTGTTGTAATTACGGCTTTAGCAAATCTATTTGTTAATTGATATTCTTGTTTCAATCTGGTTCGATATTTATTCAAATCTTCACCGTTTAAATCGTGATTTAAATGATGAATTGTTCTACGTACTAAGAAAGCAAATAGAGGTGTTATGTCATCAAAATATTTATATAGTTGTTCGTTTTTGTCTTTATACAATAATGAACTAGTTACAAGTGTTATTTCTATCATATCTCTATCCTTTCTTAAATATTTTATCGAATAATTAAATTTAGTTAATTTTAATTAAATATTTCATAATAATTTTAATCCTTTCAAAAAAACACGAAATATATACAATTATTATATCATAGAACAAGTGTATAAACAAGATTAAAATATAAATCATGATATCTATAAATAAAAAAACACAAACAAAACAAAAATAAACAAAACACTCGGAATTAAAATTTGGACAAATTGGACAAAATCGAAATTAATTAAAAAAATGGACAAAATGGACAAATTGGACAAATTGGACAAACAAAAAAATTAAAAATTTGGACAAATTGGACAAAATGAAAAATTTAAGACATCTATCAAACGTAGTTGTATCAAGGGATTGGACATATTGGACAAAATGGACAACATCTGAAAAAAAGTCATTTTAAAATTTTTAATTTTTTTCTAGTGACTTTTATCAAAAAAAGTGTCCAAAGTGTCCAAAGTGTCCAAACTTGGCTCTGGGACTGGTCTAGCGAGTTTGGACAAAAATTATTTTTAAAGTGTCCAAAATGTCCAAAGTGTCCAAAAAAAATTGATAAAAAAATGTCCAAAATATTATTAAATAGCGTTCATTTCAAAGTTTACAGGTAATATAATATACAAATACAACTCTAAATAATTTTATCTATAATTAATATCGTTTATAATCTTCTCTAAACAAACATAAAAAAAATCGTGAATTAAAAAAATAAATCCACGACAAATAGGCTTTTTTTGTACTATATTTTTTTACTAGTACGCAAAAAAACCTCTACATTATATTCAGTTATATACAATACACCTATCTTAAACAAATTCACGTGCTATCTGATTAAGTGCATGCAAATAGGTGTATTATATTTTTATGTTCTTTCTTTTTTTATTTTGATAACTATATAATTATTTTTGTTTGCCATTTAAGACGTTTTTTTGACCCGCTTTTAACAAGTCTAGCAATGTCTTTATGTAATTCCTGAACATTATCATAATCTAACGCTTTAGGAATTGATTTATTGTATAATTTCTCAGAAATTCCAACATCTAATTCTTTATATTTGTTTACGATATATGAATTTTTTTCATAATATACTTTATCAATAACAGCAATTGAATATTTACCATCATTTTTTTAGTTTCTAATACTAATGTTTTATTTAAGTTACGTCTAATAAGTTTTTTTGATTAAGTTCTCTTGTAAGTTTAAAGTAATATGGTTTTATAAGTAATCGCAGATAATTTTTTTGTTTCGTTATCCCAATGTAGAAATCTTACACTAATAACATTAGGAGTACGTTTTTTTGGTTTTTTTGTTTTTTTATTAAAAGTTCTTCTTCTTTGTTTCATTTTTTTAACATCCTTCATCTTTCTTTTTTTATTTTTATTCGTTGTTAGTTTCAATTTCAAACAGATTTTCATCTGTTATTAAACCAACATTACGATATGTTAATTTAGATTTTTTTATCATTTAATTTAATATATTTATTTAAAAAAATTCAACTTTAAAATGTTTTTAATAAATTGTTTTTTTATTATCTGGATAGTTAATTACAAAAATCACTCATTACTTTTTTTCAACTTTTTTTCATTTAGACGTTCTGCTTTTATTTTTTTAAAGTGTTCATTCACACTAATTGGTTCAGTTTTTTTCATCAAGTTTAATAGAAAACATACGTTTACCATGTTTTTTTAACCGAACTACCAACTAAGTTTTTTTAAATATTTTTTTCTTAATCGTTCTCCGTTTTTTTAGAAATACTAGAGAAATAAACTTTAGATGAGTTAATATATAAAGTATTAGCTTCTTTTTTTAATATCTTTATCATTGTACTCTAAATCATATACAAGTGAATCAATATCAAAACCTTCTTCATCTAATTTAACCATAAATTCGTTAAAACCTTTATCATAAGCATCTTTTTAATCTATCTTCAACACTTTGACTCTTAGCTTTATTTTTCCACATCAATATCACTCATTAATTCAGCATAATCTTCGTGATCATAAACATAATGTCTATATTTATTTTTTTAAATCTTTATACTTATTTACAAAATAAACAGCAAAAATCTAGTGCATTATCACGAATATATTTACGGAATTTACTACCTTCAAGATTTAATTCAGTAGCTTTTTCAAACATTGAAGTAGGTTTCATCATACATGGTAATAAACGTCTACTTAACGCATCACACTCAGATGTAATAACTGGAATGTGGTTTGTTAAAATAAGATGTAACCCAGCTTTCATAGTTGTTTCTTTTTTCTCATATTTTTCTTCAGAATCAATATATCCATCACTAATTAATGATTGAATAGAAGTAACGTTTAACCCGTAAAAGTTATGTTTATGTTGTTTTTCACCTTGTTCCACATAACCCCATTTACTTTCATTATAAATTGAAAGTCTACGAGAAGAAACACTACTTGTAGAGAATCTGTTATTTATAGTAAAATAACTATCAAATTCTGATGCAACATGAATTAATTCGTTTGTTAATAACTCTTTACCTAATCCAAGTGCTAATGAACTCTTACCACAACCACTACGACCATGTACGAATAATAATTTAGACATATTATCATTTTGTAATTCTACGTTACATAAAACAGCACCCATATACCAGCTAAATACATCCTTATCTTCTTCTTCGAAGAAAACATCCATAAACTTATCTATATGCTCTGTATTACGTCCTAAATTAACCATAGGGTTGCTGTAAGGTAGGGTAACTGATGTTAATCTATTTACATCACTAGATTCCCCAGCATAACGAATATACTCGTTATATAACGGTACACCTACAACAGGTAGTTGTGATAATTTACTATGTAAATCTTTATAAAATTTGAATATATCAGTATCAAACCATGATTTAGCTTGACCCATCATAGTTTTAACAGGTTTTAAATCTTCAATTTGTGAATCTTTTAAAGAATTTAATCTATTACATAATTTTTCAAATTGTTCTTTACAATATTGTACAGCTAATTCGTGATATTGTTGGTGTGGAGTCATAACTCTACGACCAGTTTTAATAGTTTCATCTATCACTAATAAACCTGTTTCAGGGTGCACAAAAGCCAGAACATTTAACCCTTGCTTTTTGCTAGTATAAACCAAACCATTAACTTGTGGTTTCACAAGAATTTGTAAGGGTTTATTAACTGCTGATTTCTCATTTACTAACTCAATTTTTTCAAATAATGTATGTTCTGGCGTTCTCAATTCATCTAATAATTGATACAACGTTGTCATATCGATCTCTCCTTTGTGTGTTAAAATTTTATCGCTCTCTCTTTACAAAATAGTTTATAAACTATTTCTTATAAATGTAATACAATTATATCATAAATTAACACCACATACAAGTCTTTTCCTCAAAAAAATTAATAATTCGTGTTGTTGTATTATAATGACATTATACAAAAAAATAAAGTATGTGTTTTATCACATATAATTACTCTTAAAAAAATTAAAAATTAACAAATATTAACATTATATTTTTATACTAAATAAAAAAAGTTCGATTTTTTTTTAAAAAAAATTACAAAAAAAGTATTGACATACACCTATATATATGATATTATAATAACAGATATAACGTTGAACCAACATTTGTTGGTTATTTTTGTCTTTATTATATATAGTATTAAAAAAAAGCTAGTCATACGACTAGCTTTAATTTTTATATTAAACTTAATAATTCTGTTATGAAATTATAAGATTTATTTGTTTTTTTAATTCAGTTGACTTAACTTCTTTTTGGTTCTTCTACTTTTTTTATCAGCTTCTTTTTACTTCATTTTCTTTTAGTTTCTGATTTAACAGGTGTTTTTATAAACTATAGCTGTAAAATAAGTATTCTCTTTAATAATTTCCACTTCGTTATCACCATAACCTAAATCTTTCAATTTAGATTTAACTTCAGATTCTGAATTTAATGTATAGAAATTATATTTAACTTTAACTTCTTTAACTTTTTTTCAGTATTAACTGCTGTATCAGTAGCTTTTACCTAATTCATTATTATATTTAACTACATAATGATTATCTGTATCTAGTGATACATTTACAATACTAGCAGGAGCAACACCTCTATTAATAGCGTATGTTACTGCTTCATCTTCAGTAGTAATTGTAGATTTGTAAATTTTTAATGTACTAAACTTACTTTCATCAACTTTATTAACATTATTTAAACTTTGGATTAAAGATACAATAGCTTTTGAATGTGTTTCTTGATTTGATTTTTAATTTATCGATATCAGTACCAACTTCACCAAACACTTTAGCAGTTTGTGTACCTAAACGTTTAATTGATAATGTATTAAATGCAATATTTTGAGCATTTGTACTAATAGCTTTATCTTGTTCAGCATCTTTACTAGCTTGTGATTCACGATCTTTATTTAATTTCTCAACTAAATCATTTAATCGTTTTTCTAATTCAGTTTTTGCATTAGTTCTAGTATTTGTAGTAACTGTAGTTGAATCAAAATCAATTCCGTTTATATGTTCTTTAAATACATTTGTTACACCTTGCACTTCGCTATTACGTTTTGCTTGGAAGAATGTATCTACTTGGAATTCTGTGTTTTCAAAGTCAATTGAATCCATGAAATCTTGATCAAATTGTAATTTAACACGAGTTATTTTACTATCATTACCTTCTAACACTCCAGTTTCAGTATTAACATCTTTAGACACGTTACGTTCAATCACTTGAGTAGTGTATTTAGTAATATCTGTATTGACAGGCATTACACCATTTGTACGTTTATAACGCTCATATAATGCTGTACCTTTTTTGAATTTAATTTCTTTACCAGATTCCACGAAATATACACCGTCATAATCATCAGCACCGTGGAATTCATCAGTAATTTCATAAGTTTCTAAACTAACATTTTTAGGTAATGTAGAACCTTTAGCTCGATATTGGAAGAAACTTCCTTCTTCAATAGTAGATTTCTCATTAGCTTTCAAGTCTAATGATGCTAAATTACTTCTTGATAATACTGCATCTTTTCTAGGATCGATTTTTGGTACATCATTTGTAACTTCATTTGATTTATAAATATTACCAAAATCATCTTGATAGAACACATTACTATATGTATTACCATTATAACCACCTTCAGGATTTACAACTTTTTTAGTTGTCATAGGAATAGAAATTTTTAAATTCTTACCTTTTTCAACATATTCTTTGTAATAAGGGTGATCATAACCTTGAATCGATACTTTTACAGCTTTTCCTTCACGTTTAATACCTTCCACTTTATCTACTAAAGACCAAGTTAATCCTTCAACAACTTTACCATCTTCACCTTTAAAAGTACCATCTGCTTGACCAGTTGCAATTACTTTATCACCGTCTTTTAATGTAATTGGACCTTTAAAATCAACTGCTTCAAATGGTGCTAAGTCATAAGCATGTAATCCTTTAGATTGCATTTCTTTATCAATATTAACACCTTTATATTGGTCAAAATCCCATGTTAATTCAAAATTATTAACTGTTCCTGGTAATAATGTTTTACCATCAATAACAACACCTTTGTTATCTTTGTTATGTTTTTCAGGTTCAGCAGCAGTTGTTTTAATAGTTATTGATTTGTTCTCAACAAGATACTCATCATTAATAATCGTATCAAAACCAACTTGAACTTCTTTATTATCTTCAGTTATTTTTAAATTTCAAACTAGGAATTTCGTATTTAAATTCATCTTTCATTGAACCACTAATATGACCATTATTGATATTTTTGTTTTCTATTAACTTCTACAAGATATCTTGGTGTAGCAGAGTAAGTTAATTTTTCTAGTTTTTTTCATTGTAATCAACATTCCAATAATCTGTTGATTGTAATTCATCTTTATTAAATTCAACACCTTCAGGTAATGTTACTGTTGAAATTATATTATGAATTTTATCGAAACGACCTTCAGGTAATTTTTTTCATTATCAATATTTAACTTAATTGTTTGATTTTTTTCATAGCTTGAACAGTTTTTATAAGTTCCATTAGCTTGAATTTCAATAATTTCGTCATCTTTATTATTTACTTTACTAGTACTAGAAGGTGTTGATCTAATATCAAATAAATGATATGAAATTTCTGGTTGCTCTAATTTTTTTAGAACTACTTGCTTCATATGTATAAATAGTAACAGGTTTAACAGCTTCTTCAACTACTTTTAGAATCAATAGTTATTGTATAAAGTTTAAATGTTGGTTTTTTTCAGTAGTTGTTCCTGCTTTAACAGCTTCAATATGTTTTTTTGTAAATCTTCATATGATTTTTTTAATTTTTCTCTTTATAGTTATTTAAATCAGCAACTGAACTTACTTTAACAGATTCTTTTTCTAATTTAATGTTACCTTGACTCGCTTGAGTTTGGAACATAACATAAGAATTTTTGTAATCTATCATATTCAGAAATACCTTGTTTTAAATCGCTATGTAATTTAGCTACTTTAATAGCTGAATCAATTTTAGCTTTATCTTGTTCAAATTCAGCTTTATCATAAACTTTAGTTTCAGCTATAGTAGTAGAACCATACGTTGTTAAATTGGTATTATAAGCATTCATAACACCATTAGCACTTGTAATTTCACTTTGTGAAGCTGAACTATTTTTATTAGAAGCTTCTAAATCTTTTTCATATTGATCGATTTTTTCAACGATTTCTTTTTCTTTTTTCAAATAATATTCTTTAGCATCAGCAATATTTTTACGAGTTTCTTCAGCATTACCTGTTAAAACTTTTGTGTCTTCACGAGTAACTTTAATACCTTTAGCTGTTGCATTACGAATTGCATCATCTAATTGCGAATGATCAACATGAACATCTAAATGACCAGTAGTTTCTTGGTCAAAATTATCTGTACTTTCTGTATCAGCTGATGCAACACCAAAACTTAATGTTGCCATTGGAGCTAACACTGTTAATAATTGTTTTTGTTTTAAAAATGTCATTATTTCTATCTCCATTCTAAAATATATACAACTATTATAGCATAAAAAAACTTGAAATACAAGAAAAATAAAAAAAGTGATGTAATTTTTTACACCACTTTAAAAATTTTAATTTTTAGCTTCTGATTCACTATCAAGTCTACGTTGAATCTCGTTAAATAACAACTTACTTGATGTTACTAATTTATTAATCTCATTTGGATCTAAAACAGCTTCTGTTAAGAACATATCCAAATCACTATGAGTTTGATGTGCTACACGAACACCACTAACGTAAATATCACGTTCTTTATCATTTTTTTAATTCTACAATCTAAATCTCTAATAGATACACCATTTTCCACAACATCTTTAATCATATCTTCAAATATTTGAAGGTGATATGAGTTACGAATATCAAAATCTAATGGAACATTCGCTTTAAATGTACGTTTATATTCTTCGTTTTTCTCAGCTTCTTCAAACGGACTAACTTCTTTATAATAAGAAATTTTTCTTCTCTTGAGGGAATTCACGTTTCATTGCTGTGATAAATTGGAATACTTTTACCAGGGTGGAAAATTAACGCACCGTTATCTTTATTGTTAGTATCACGGTAAATTGATGTTAAATTATCTAATTCTTCATCATCAATTAATTCAAATAATAAATTACGTAATTCTAATACAATTTGTTCTTTTTCATTATCTTTAACATTAGGATTCATTAAATTATTCATTAATTTCTCAAGTGTTTTAGCAATTTCATTATAAGATTTAACATTACCATCTTTAAGTCTTAAATGTTCAGCATTTTTTTATCAAATTCTTCATAAACCATATTCATCATATAATTTGATAAATCACCACTTGTTTCATCAATAGTTAAATTATGATCACTAAATAATTTTAATACATCATCTTTAAGTTTCATAGCAATTTTTAGCTTGTTCAACCCTATCGTACACTAATTGTTCAGCATCTATTAAATTATCATTAATATTTCCTGAAGTTATTGCACGAGTAGTAGGTAAGTTATTTTGTGAATATTTACCATCTTTTGGTTGAGGTAATTTATCGTGTAATCGCCATGCACAAGGCGTTATATGAGCATTTTTTTATTAAGTATTGGCATATCATTACTTATAAACACTACTCCATTACCAGGTTTATCATTAGCTAAGAATAATAAATCATTCAATACTAATGTTGTACTTTCTTCTTGTTGCTTACCGTACGATACAGTAGGTTCACCTAATGTAACTAAATCACTTGGTTTAAGTTGGTAGTTAGATGAGTTAACACGAATATTATGTTTAACACCAGATAATCTAATTAATTCATCTAATAAATCTTTATCATTTGATTTTAAGAATATTGTTAAAGCAGAGTTAGATTTAACAACTTTCTCAACTTCAGCACCATATAATGAACGTAATTGCTCAAATGATTGAAGTACAAATGTATTTTGTAAATTTTGACCTAATCCAATCGATACAATTCTATCTAAGTTAGGAATACCTTTACCATTATCACTTATATTACCAAACTCATCAAATAGTGTTCTAGTACCAACAATAGGTTTTGTTGTATTTTTAATAACATATGACAAGTCTAACATTTCGTTAAATGATTGATCTATAATCATAAGAGGGTGTTTTTTTGATAGTGTTGTTTATTTGGTGGAACAATAAAGAATATAGCTTTTTGGTTTTTCATTATAAAAATACTTGAGTTGACATTATAATAGGTAATTCATTTTTTTATCTACGGTTTTTCGTTTTTAAAGTTAACAACTTCATCTTTAAATGTAGATATTTTTTTCAGAACCATCTTTTTGGATCAATTTCAATTAAGAAACCATTTTTTTATAATCTTTTCACCAGTAATTTCATCAATCATATAAGTGATATTATTCATTGTTTTAAAACCTTTTTATAAATTTAAAATAAAAAAAGTTCTAGCAAGTTTACCTTTGTGATTTAATTTCTAATTTAACATACGAAACTAAATCTTCTAAAATACCACCCCAATAACACCAAATCCAGTTATTATCCTTGATTTTTCTCTTGGTGCATGAAATCTTTACCTTTATATTGATCAGTAAATTTAACATCTCTATAAAAAAAGTCCATTCAGCCATTTCATTTTTATATTGATATCTTTCCATGAAATCTTTGTTTAACTCAATACCAAATCGTCTAGGGAAACCTAATCCACTCACGTCAAAACTTTCTTCAATAGAACCAGATAACAACGCAGATGTAGTTGGATCGGTATAAATAGACATATTAGTTAATAATGAAGCATATACACCTGCTAAAGTTTGCTGTGCACCACCAATAGGACGAATTGCTTCATCGGCTTTGATTGCAAGTCCACGTAACGCATTTGGGGGTAAAACTGATACAGCATCAAAGAGTACTGATAATAAATCTTTTTCACTAACAGGAGCTACTTTTTTTATCTAAATTTAGTAATTTATTATCCTTAGTTATCTTACCACATAAACTCGAAATTAAAGAATACACGTTATATAAAGTTACTTTAGAATATAAAGTATTTATTTGTGTTGTTAAAACTTCATTAGGTATATCATTTTTAAATGCGTTATAACGTAAATACTTTTCTTGTTCAATAACATAGTCGAATAATGTATAAACAGCACGTTTAAACATATTCCCAGCTGCTTTATTCCAAATCTCCCCGTCATCAGGGAAAATTAAGTTAGATAAAGCATCAATTAACGAAGACCCTTTATGTTTATCATTTTGTCTAAATAATAAAATAGAGTTAATTAACGGGTTAAATACGTTTGTTAATGAGTTAGAAAGTAAGTTAAACTGAACAACTTCATAACCTGATTTCGTAAGTGAATAATAGAATTTGTTTATTAATTCACCTTTAGGGTCAGTTATAAGTAAATTCCATTTATTTTTACAACGTCTTTGCAAGTCAATCATTGGTTCAATGTACGTTTGTCCTTTACCTGCACGAGTAATCGCAATTAAAATTGTATTTGACGGACTACTATCATAAAAATAAATCCCAGCAGGTTGTTGTGTATCGGTATCTAAAGTATAAAATGTATTATTAATTACATCACTTAACTTATCATACGGAGCACGTTCACGAGCAGAATATTTTCTACGTTTACCGTTACCACCATCTTTTTTCTTAACAATTGGGTTGTAATCAAAATCAGTTGCTTTATAATAAAATCTCTCAGATTGTGGAACACCACTAGCATCATATAAAGCTTCAGCAAAATCTCTTGAAAACATTGATGTTTTTTGATAAACTATATTACCATTTGCATCTCGTTTAACATATCCATCAATCCCACTATCAAAAACAGGTATATTAATTTTATTAATACCACGATTATCAATAAAAGCATGACTGACAATCGCTGTTGGACCTTCTTTAGGTGAAGGATCAAATCCCATACCAGCATCAGGAGCAACTTCAAATTCATCAACTAAATTCTCCATAGTTTTAATATATGCATCGTTATCATATACATGTAAATCACCTTGTATAAATTTAGCGTTAGTTTGTCGCCACATAGCTCTTAACTTCCAATGTAGAAGGGGATATAAACTAAAATATCCAACTAACATAATTACCACATACCAAATAAACATTCCTGAATCATGAAAGAAACCAACTGATTCTTTTGATTTATTCAAATTATGACCAATATAAGAAACGAGTTGCATTACAATACAAATAAAGAGAGGTAAACCTAACGCACCTGCTATAGCACCAGGTTTATAATATCGCCATTGTGGTTTACTTCGACCATCATTATCGATTATCATATGATTTTGGTTTGGGTTTCTCTGTTCTTTTTTTGTTTGTTAATGATAAATTTTCTTGTTGGGTTTAGTTTATCAGTTATTTTTGTCATGTTTGATTTTTTAAACATATTTATCACCATAACTTAGTAACATAAAATCACCTTTTTAACCTTTCATTTTTTTATAAGTATATTATAACATAAACTACATAAAAATAAAAGTCGCAAATTTAAACCAAAGAAAAAAGACTTACCGAAGTAAGCCTTTAATCTTATCTATTATTTAGATTCGTTTTCTTTACGTCTACGAGCAAGTAATGCACCAGCAGCTGCGATAGCAACTACACCACCTTCGATAGGTAATGTACTATCACCTGTTTGAGGTAACTGTTTACCTTGAGGTTTTTCAACTGGTTTTTCAGTTTTTGGAGTTTCAGCTTTTGGTTCTTCTACTTTATCATAGATGTAAGTTTTTGTTTTACCATCTTTAGATGTTTCAACACCAACAAGTTTTAATTTACGTTTTTCTGGATCTTTATCTTTAGAGAAGTCAAGTTCTTTCGCAAATTCTTTACCTTCAACATCATCTACGATACGTTTACGGTCAGCTTTAGTAATGTATCTTGTAACAACTTTTGCAGCATCTACTTCATAAATGTTTTTAATAACTTTATTTCCGTTTTCATCTGTTTCAGTTGTTGTTTCTACAAATTTATATCCTTTAACGTCATCACCTTCTTTATCAGTGAAATCACCTTCTTTAGGATCGTGACCTGGAATATCTTTACCAGTAGCTTTATCTACCCAATGAGTAATAACTTTTGTTTCAATTGGTTTTTTAGTATATGTATTAACAACATTACCTTTATCATCAGTATGAGTTGATACTAATGTATATCCTGGAACGTCATCACCTTCTTTATCAGGGAAACTTCCTTCTTTAGGTTCATGACCTGGAATATCTTTACCAGTAGCTTCATCTACCCAACGAGTATTAGTAGAAACTTTTTCATATAAGTTCACTACATCACCAACTTTAAATGGTGAATTTTTATCTAATTTTTTAGCAATTTCTTCAGTAATAACAATTGGTTCACCTTTTAGTTTATAACCTTTAATATCAGATTCACCATCGTTATCTGGGAATGCACCTTCTTTAGAAGGTTGTAATTCTTTACTTGTATCATTTGCATCATACCAATAAGTTCTTACAACTTTTTTCTCAGGTGTTTTAACATATTCATGTACAACATTTCCATCTTTATCTTTAGTTGTAGTTACATAAGTGTAACCTGGAACATCTTTACCTTTTTCATGAGTTCCTTCTTGAGGAGGTTTCACATCTTTACCTGTATCTTTATCAATCCATTTAGTTGTAACTTTTTTCTCAGGAGTTTTAACGTACTCATGAACTGTATTTCCATCTTTATCTTTTGTAGTAGTTACATAAGTATAACCTGGAACATCTTTACCTTTTTTTCATGAGTTCCTTCTTGTGGCGGTTTTACTTCTTTACCAGTATCTTTGTCAATCCATTTAGTGATTACTTTTTTCTCAACTGGTTTTTCTGGTGTTTTTTCATAATAGTGTGTTCTTGTATTACCTTCAGTTTTAGTTTCTACGTGTGTGTATTCTTTGATAGGGTGACTATCAACAAAATCATTTCCTTCAACTGTTTTATCTAATTCTTTACCAGTAGATTTATCAATAAATTTAGTAACACGTTTTACTTCATTTTTATCAGTAGAACCGTTATCTCCATTGTTATTTCCACCAGTAATTACAGCACTCTCAAAGAACGCCACAGCAGCTTCAGTAGAACCACTTTCAGCTAATACTGATTTTCTAATAATTGAAGCACCATCAGCATACATACCTTCATATGCATCTAAAACAGGTTTAACTACATCATATGTAGTTAATTTAGAAAGGTCAGCACCTTGAGCTTTTAATTTAGCATCATATGAATCAAATGCTTTTTGATATTTATCTGAAATTCCAACACCGTAAGTATCGATAGCTTTCATTACATCACCAGTTGTTTTAACTGAACCAAATTTACCTTGAATAGTTGTTGAAACTTTTTGGTTACTAGAAGCATCACCATTTGTAAATGCAACTGCAATTGTGTTAATTGGTTCATCTAAGTTTGCAACTGTATATTTTTGACCACCTTGAGTAGTGATTTGAGTTCCACCTAAACTATTATAGAAATTAATTAATTTAACAATAGTTTCACGAGCAGATTTATCACCATTCATTGCTTTATCAAGTAATGAATTTACTACATTCGCATCTTTTAATTCAGGTACTTCTGCAACAGCACGTTTATAAAGATCAGAACCAGTTCCAAGATTTATAATTGCGTTACCTAAAGCAGATGCGTTAACACCAGTAGGTCTATCAAACATAACAGGGTAATCAGCTTTAGTAGCTTGTTTTGTTAAATCAAAATCACCAGCTTTATATTCTTTAAACGTATCAGCACTAGCAGTACCTACAGATAAAACACTAGTTGCTCCAGTCATTAATAATCCTAATGTCATTAAGTTTTTATTTTTGCTAATATATCTCACTTTAAATTCCTCCGAAATTATTTATTATTTTGTAAATTTTTAATTGCTTGAGCAAGTACAATACGTTCACGTTCATATTTCTCAATAAGTTGTTTTTTTGTTCTTGTACTATCTCATTTTTTTATTAGCCAATTCCTCATTAATTGATTTATATTGTTCTTGCAATACATCTAATTTTTTTCATTACTGTTTGCAATGAAATCATATAAATCAGCATCTTTATTAGTTAATTGAATCTCTAAATTATCAATTTTTAGATTGTAATTCAGTAACTAAATCATTATTTGTTTGTTCAGTTTCTAGTTTTTTTCAACCATTTTTTTCTAACTCGTTAATAGTATTATTAAGATTTTTGATTCTCTTTTTCTTAACTCGGTTAAATCAAGTGATTGTTTATAACTAGCTTCTGAAATATTTTTGTAATATACCAATTATCTCATTACGTAATCTATCTACATCAGCTACATTTACATATTTACCTTTGTGTAAACTTAAATTCATAAATCTAGCACGAACATCCTTAATAGAAATTCTACTACCAGTTCCAAGTAATTGGTCTTTTTCTAATGGTATTTCAGTTGTTGTAGTTGTTACAATTGTCATTATTCTACTTTCTCCTTATTAATATCTTCCATAATAGATTTCAGATCTTCACTAGGTAAAAATTGAATAAGTTGTTTAACTAAATCTCTCATGCGTTCACCATCAGCATTTTCTTTAATTTTGTCTTTAAACTCAACATTTGCTTTAAAATACATTTACCATTTTCCTTTCTATTTATTCCGATTGTGTCACAGGTTCATTTTCATTTGAACTAAGTAACGTTCTCGGTGATTGGTGATCTACAGTTTTATGTGTATCATTATTTCTTGTTAAAAAAAATATCGATGTTACTATGATTAAAAGCTAAACTAACTAAACCTAGTATAACATATTCTTTGTATAATCTTTTTTTGTTCCATAATTCTACCTTTCTACATAAAACTATATTGTAATTAATAGCTTTAATATTAATAGTTCTAAATATATAGATAAAATCTCTGAAATATATTAATATCTCTGAAAAACTATCTATATATTGGTGAAACTCAAATCTATGCAGATTGAGGGCGGCAACCTATAATTGACACCTCGCTAGAGTGTTTATTACATTTCTTAAAATGATTTTTGTAATAAAGTCTCTAGGATTAGACACCTTGTTATACGGATTTTTTTGTCCGTTTCCTAATAAACGCATTTTAATATCAAAAGAACGTCTTTTTAATAATATTTCGAGATGCATTTTTTTAGATTATAATTATCATATTTATATTAATAATTATATCATATAAATATTGACAAATCAATAATTTTTTTACAATAAATTTTTACTACTTATTACAATACATACAACTATTTTTAGCAAATAATTACTAATAAGTCAAGCATTAGATTACAATATAGTTATTTTTTTATTTATTCAATTGAAATATCAAGTGAAGTTTTAATTGAATAATTCACTTTATATTCATGTTCTTTTAGATAATCAAAAAAATTAAACGTTTCATATATTCTTCTGATTTAACTTCTAATTTTGCCATTCCTGCATAATTTACAGTTTTTATGTGTATCTTCAGCTACATTACGTAAATCTTTTAAATTAAGACCTACAACAAATCTAGTATGCTCATAAACACTTTCTTGAATTACACGTAAATCAAGTTCCATAACCTTATTATATAATTCATCGTAATCATAACCAAGTTCCATAACTTCATAAGAATTATCAACAATATATTCGACAAATTCTTCTTTAGTTATTTCATCATTCATAGATTGTTTTAACACATCACGTAATTTATCCATTTCATAAATCCATGACATTTGAACCATATCAATAGTAGATGTGGCTTTATAATTTTGAATCCTATTTTGTGAAGCAGAACTTTCATCACCATAAAGTTTTTCGTTTATAATATCTACAACTTCATCATAATACGGTGCACCACCATTCATTAATATATCACCATAATGAGCATTAATATATTTTATATGTTTACGTTCATAATCTAATATTTTATCAATATCATCTTTACTCAACCCAACATTACGTAAATTAGGAAGTGATAACAAACGATAATAAATACCTGGTTCACCTTGTCTTGCAGCACGACCAGCAAACTGACGTTCAACACGAGAATTAGGGCGATTACCAATTTGAAAAACAACTAAACCACGACCGTAATCTGTTTCATGAACTTTAATATCAGTACCACGACCCATAATATCAGTTGTTACAACTATTGAATTAACCTCACCAGCTTTACCGATTATGTATTCTTCATTAGTATCTGTAGATAATAGTTTATCATGTCCAATACTATTTTCTTTTAATATATCAGAAAACATTCTAGCACCATTATCATTCTCACAACCAATTAAAATAGGGTAACGAGCCATTTGATACCATTTAACTTCTCTAACAAGTGCATTATACAAGTCATCATTATTACTATATAATTTAGTATATTCTTTTTAATTTATTAGGTAATCTATCAGGTATTTTTAACACAATCACAATTATAAATATCATAAAACTCTTTAAAACATCTACCAACTGTACCCGTTACACCAGTAATTGTTTCAAATAAATTAAATAAAACTTGATAAGTTATTTGAATATTACTAGTTGTTGATTTTTCCTGAAAAAAACACCTTCTTTCATTTCCACAAATGAATGTAAATTATCATTAAGTGTTCTTCCTTGTGCAAGTCTACCAGTTGCTTTATCAATTAATACAACACGACTTCCAGTATCAGGATCAGGCTCAGAAGTTACATTATAATCTTCATATTTTTTATTTTTAAATATCGCAGTAATACCATTGAAAATAATATGTTGTACTTCAGGGGATTCAAACATTCTATCATCCCAACCAAATATTTCTTGAATTTCATTAATAGTTCTATCAGTAATTATAAACTCATCATCTTCTTTTTCATCATATTTTAAATAACGAAGTGTTTTAAGTTTATCGATGATATATTGTGTTTTATATTTCTTACCACAAACCTCAACTTCAAGTAATACATCATCAACTTCGCTCTCACCAGCAATAATAAGAGGATTAATTGCATCATCCATTAAAATTTGGTCAGCTTCGTCAATAATAGCAGAGTAGAGTGGTCGATTAATAATTTTAATATCTTGATTAATACCACTTGCCATACATGAATTCAAATAAGCAAAGCCTAATGATGAATTTGTTGAATAAGTAATATCACAATCATAAGCTTTTTTTTGCTCGATAGGTGGTTTATCATTTGATGTATACGCACATGTTAAATTGAAAAATTCATAAACAACTTTAGTTTCATTAAAGTCACGTTCGCTTAAATATTCGTTAACTGTTAGTACATTACAACCTTTATGTGTTAAACCATAAGCTATAGCTGGTAATATCAACGTAATTGTTTTTACCAGAACCTGTAGACATTTGAATAATTCGTCTTTCTAAACTTGCTAATGCTCCTAAAAATTTGAACATCATATTGAAATTTTTCCTAATAATCTAAATGAAACTTCACGAGCACAAGCGTAAAGTTCAACAATATCTTTCATATTTTTTTAATATCAAAATTACCATCAAAACTTTCTGCTTTCATTTTTTTAATTCATCAAGAGATAAATCTCGGTAATAATCTTGTTTACTATTTATTTTTTTAATAATTTCCTATACTTTCTCAGTGGACCAATACTTTCGTATTCGATCGAATCAAAGGCTGAAACTAATTTCATTTGATCTCTCCTTTTTAATAATATTATACTAATTATACCATAAAAAAACACAACAATGTCAAGGTTTAATATAATATAGACATAAAAAAATAAGGGTAGTTAACCTACCCTTATTAATAATTATTTTCTTAATTTCATACAACTTTCACATGTACAGAACTTACCTTTATTGATATGTTCAACAGCTAAACTTGCATCTTTAATTGAGATGTCTCCATTAAAAATTGGATCATTGTAAAAAGTTGTCATAAGTGAATCGTTATTATCATGTTCTAAACCAAACACATGACCAATTTCATGTTTTTAATACTTTTTTTCTTTACTAACACTTGATTTAATTGCATCTGTATTTAATTGAACAATATACTTAGCTTTTTTTCAAAAATATCTTTTGAACGAATTCCACTACGAGAATATTTATCATTTGAATCTGCATCAACTAAATCAACTGTTGCTGTTTTTGTCATAAGACCAGCAAGTTCAGTCATTTCAAATCCATAATCATCATCTGTATCAACCGATAACCAACCACGGTCAACCCTAGTAGTTTCGTTATCAGAATCTAAAAAGGCAATATCAACACCTTTATTAACTGATGTAAACTCATAATTGAATGTGATATTATGTTTACTAAAAGCATCTTTCCAATCACTTAAAGCTTTGTTAACTTCTGTTTTTAAACTATCATCAGCATAAACTTTTACATTAACTTCTTTATTTTTTTAATTTTAATTCGTTATTTACAACTTTTTGTAACAATTGAATTGTTTGAAGCACTAATTGTTTCAATTGGTTTTGTTGTTTTAACAACTAATGTGTTACCAGAACTAGATTTTGTATCAGTAGTAATTGTTTTAACAATGATACTATTACCAGAACTTGATCTCAACCCATCTAACTGACGAACGATTAACGTATTACCAGAACTAGATTTAAGTGAATCAACACCACGAACAACTAACGTATTACCAGAAGCTGAATGTTTAGCGATATCTTCTAATTTCTTAACAACAAAGCTAGTATTTGAAGCAACTCGTTTAATATCTTCTTTTTCATTAGCAATATTTGGTAATAAAATTTTGTAATTACCTTTATATAATGTACCAGCAGCTGCATCAGGTTTACTATTAAGTTCTGCTTTCACGTCTTTTAATGTATAATTCCCTTCAGTATGTGCTGTAACGTTTGGTGTGTTAACTTGAATAGTATCAACATTTGCATTAACTTTTTCTAATGATAGGCTAGGTGCACCACCAATAATACCCCATGGGTTAAATAATGATACGTCAATAGATGTATAACCTTTACCACCACCTTTATGACTTATACCAACTGTTGATTGACCAGAAATCATAACAGCAGTTTCATCTAAAACAGGTGATGATTGAATACCATCCACTTTAGGAACGTTAGTATCTAATCTATAATAATTACCCATATCTTGAATAGTTGGTTTTTCAGTACCATTTAATATAATATCAGTCATAGTATAATTAGTATCTTTATAAACATTTAATTCTTGTTTATCGTCTATATCCCCAATAAATATAGGTGTACGTTTACCAGCTTCACCAACACTTTCATCTAAACGAGCACTAAAATTAACATTTATACCATAGTTAAATAAAGCATCATTTGCACCACCATCAGCAGGAGAGAAAAGTTTACTATACTTATTAATAGTTATATTATCATTAATTGTTGATGTATCTAAACCTAATCGAAGTTCCCCACCAGTATGAGTATTAGTCCCACGACCGTTTGCTTCTGTTAAATGTCTATAATAACCAACACCCGTTAATAATTTCCCTGTATTTGGGTCAACTGAAATATAATATAAATATAGCATTTTCCAATTCATACCTGCAATTGTACCACCTTTTGGAAGACGTGTACCATTATACTGTGTAACATCAAGTGTTAATGACATATTTTTACGAGTAACTTCACCATTTTCACCAACAGTAACATATGCATCTTTTAAATCAAATGTAACAGTTGGCTCATATGAAGCAACTAAAAATACATTACTATTACCAACATTATCAATATGTTGTGTTTTAATATCTTTAAATACACTGTGTTTTGAAAGCACTGCGTTATATCCACGAGTAGAAGCATTTGACCAAGCTTGTGAACCAATTCGTTGAATGATACCCCAAGCACCACCAGTATACGTTTGAGAATTAGCAAATTTAGTACCACGAACAGTAGCAAAATCATTTACATTAGCACTTGGTAACATAACTGAACCATACACACCGTTTAAACCTTTTTCTTTATCCGCTAACCATTGAGCTGCAGCAATATTTGCAACAGTTTTATTCGAAGCTGTATATTTCAACATCATATCTTTATAATGTGGTTCTAATAGTTCCTCACCTAAAAACACACCATCAGTAGTTGCTTCAGTTTGTCTTAAAGCTTCATTCACATAAGCTTTATATTTTTCACCACTATAAATAGGCATTTTTTGTAAAAATACTTCATCTATCTGAGTAGACGTACCACCTTTATCAATACCTTCAATATATTTTTTAATTCTTTCAATATTGTTTTTGAATAACAGGTTCTACTTTAGCTAAACTTTCAGCATTTTTAGTTTTTAAATTATCTAAAGAACTACCAACTGAAGCATTTATTTGACTACTAGCATTATCGATTAATTTTTGAATCTCGCTAGTTTCACGACCAATGTCTCCAAAAATCTAAATTACCAATTGCATCAATTTTTACCAACAACATTAACTTTAACACCAGATTCATCAATTGTAGCAATAGCTTTATCGATATCTTCTAACATTTTAGCTTTAACTTTTTCAGGTTTATCAGATTTTGATACTTTATCTTTTAATTTAAGTAACTCAGCTTTTTGTTTTTTTCTTTATATTCATTAATTAACGTACTAGCTTTTAGAATTTTTTTCAACATCTTCTTTTTACTTTATTAGTTTGATTAGATGCACCTTTTTAACCATGTGTTAATTAATTCCATATTTTTTTAACAGCATTAGTCGTATATGTTTTTAGATTTAACAACTTCAGCTTCATTAGATTTTTCTAACATTATTAATTTTACTAATAACATCATTAGTTGCTTTTTCTACATCACCCAGTTCTACAATAGCATTATCATTACGAACAAACTCACTTGTTTTTGTAATAACATTATTCGCTTTTGTTTTAGTAGTATCAACTTTTAATCCACTATCTTTGGTAACAGCATCTGCTTTCTCATTTAATTCTTTAACATTACCTAAAATCCCATCTGTGTAATGGTCATCTAAAGCAGTTAACTCACTAATACGTTTATTAGCAGTTTCTACAGATTCATTAAATGCTTTATTATAAGTAGCTGACGAGCTTGAATTAGCAGCACGTTCGATTGTTTCTGTATTTTCATGAATTAAACGATCACGTTCAGCTACAATACTATTTAATTTATTAGTCACATTATCTAAATTAGATAAATCAATTTTTTCAATTGTAGATTCATCAATTGTTAAACCAAATTTTGTAGCATTTGTACTTAATGATTTAAATTTAACATTTTGTGATTCTAATTTATTTAATACTTTTTTGCAACTCTACAAGTTTAGATTTAACTTCATTTCTATTTTTCATCTGTTAATGTAATTGTTGATTTTTCCTATTTCAACATTATCATAGTTTTTTTAGAAATATTTGAAATAAGTTTATTAATTGAATTAATATCTTCTTGTAATGTTTTTACCTTCTTTAATAACTTCACCACTAGCACCTTTTTCAGTTGTACGAATAACTTCCGTGTCGGCTTTAGCACTTACACCACTTAAAGCTGCAAACCCTGTTAATGAAGCTCCTAAAATAATTTTTGTTTTTGACATGTTATAACCTCCATAAATATATTATATCAAAAATAAAGGAGAGGGTATACCTCTCCACCAACCTAATTTAATTATTTTTTTAATTTAATTTCTTTACAATGTATTACATACCGAACCACGTTTTACCTGTGTCAATTATACCTTTGATTAAATTACCAATCCAAACACCACCGTCAACGAATAGTAGTGATAGACCTGACATAATTAATCCATTTTTGAATGTAAAAATTCTACTTTGTGATTCGAATAATCTTAAGAATAACGCAGTTACAAGAACAGCTATTCCTAAAATAAAGATACCTTTAGCTGCAAAAGCAATATAACCTTGTTGGAATTCTTGTTCAATCCATTGATAAAGTCTTTGAGATGCTCCTGATAAACTAAAAGCACCTACCACTGTGTTATTAAATATATCCATTTATAAAATATTCCTTTCATAATTAAAAATTTTTATAAATTGATTATAACATATATCCAAATTAAATGCAAGTAAAAAAAGACTAAATAAAAATTTTTATTTAGTCTTAAAAACTGCTATAATTATTCTTTAAAAATCTTTACCTAGATTTTTTTCTACTAAAACTACTTATCGTTTCTGACTTCTTAGTATTAACTGTTCTATTAGAACCTAATGTAGTTTTAGCTCTTGTTTTAGCTTGTGATTTCTTAGATTTTTTAGCTTTACGTTTTGTATCTCTTAATCTAGTAGGTTGATAGTTATCTTCATAAACTGTATTTTGTTTTTGTTGACCTTGTTGTTGTTTCTTAGGATCAACACCTTTAACTTTGTTATAGACTTTTTGAGTGTGATCTTGAGTACCAGTTAATCCACCAACAGCATGTGTCATACCAGCTAAGAATTGTTTACGAGTATCGTATTTCTTACCGTAATTCTTATTATTCTTATTCGCATTATCACTCATCGACATTAATCCTCGACCAGTAGCAAGTCTAATTGCTGACATTTCTTTACCTTTGTCATTTTTAACTGTCTTAGTAGCACGTTCCTTAACATCGCTCAGTTTACCACGAGTAAATTGAGAAATACCTGAAACAACACCACCAGCAACTACAGCATCACCAACGTTTGGAGTCTCTTTACTAGATGTATCATTGTTATCATCATTAACTGTAGTGTTTTCAACATTTTTAACATTTTCAGAAATACTATCTTGCTGAGTACCACTTAAGTTTTCATTAACTTGTGAATTAACTTTAGTAGAATCACCTTCAAGATTAAGATTTGTATCATCTTTAGTAACATTATTAAGTTTTGTATTCTCAACACCATTAAGATTCATATTATCTTTATTAGTAATGTCTTCTTTAATATCTGTTTTATTAGCTTCATTAAATTTATTAGCTACTGTATCTTTACGAGACTGATCAGAATCATTAAATTCATCACCTTGTTTATTAAATAATTTTTCATCTTGGTTTTGATCAACATCTTCAACAACATCATTTTGTGTATTATCATCTTGATTAAGTTCCGTACTATTATCTTGTTCTAACTTAGTGAAATCATCTTTGTTTTCAATATGTTCAGATACAGGTTCGTTAATCTCTTTCTTACCTTCAAGATTTTCTTTTTGGTCTTTAGCATTTTTACCTTCAGCACCATCTTTACCTTTAACTTCATCAGCAACAGTAGGTTGACCTTGTTTTTGACGTTGAAGAGTAGGTTCAGTGTTTTCTCCTTCAACTGGAGTTTCTTCCTCTTTAGGTTCTTCAAATTCACCTTCTTTATATTCACCGTTTTCAGTTTCTTCTACTAAACCATTTGTACCATTAGTAGCATTTGGATCTTTTGGATCAAATTCCTCATTTTGACCTTCTTGTTCTTTTCCATTAACTTCATCTGCTACAGTTTCTTCAGTAGGACCTCCGTGTTTACCTTCACCAGCAATCTTACCACCTAGATAACCACCTAAAGCAGCACCCATCATAGCAAGACCAGCACCCGTAGCTTTAGCTTCTTTCATAGCATTATTCATCATAGTATTTCCACCAACGTTTGTTGTGTTTGAATTACTAGTTCCAACAGGTCTACCACCAGGTCCACCATGAGAATTAATAAATTGATTTTCCCAACGTTGTGCTCTCTCAGCTAACGCATTAGGTATACCTTTAATCCAGTTAATATAAGCTGAAAGTGGAGCGATTAATAATTGAGGTACAAAGAATATTGCCATAATTGCAATAATTAAACCAACAAATTTATCAGTTATTACTTTCGCAATGAAATTTAAAGGGAACGGAGCGTCTTTAACAGCTTTCATTAAACCTTCAGAACCAACAACATTCACCCCAAGATCTTTAACCATACTATATACATAATCAATTAAGTTAATACAAAAATCTACCATTATAGATACACCAAGTAAACCAGCGAATACAGCTACAAAACCACCAAATAACATTGCTAACCCATAAGATGTACCTAAAGCAGCTTTTGCACCACCTTTAAAAACTGCACCAAAAGTTGTGATAAATACATCACTAACACCTTTAATACCAGTAAACACCAAACGAAGTGTAACAAATAATAAAACTATACCTGGGGCTGTATCACTATTACCTTTTTGTTTATCACCATCATTTTTATCTTTCTTATCTTTTTTACCATTAGAATCACCTGAAAACTTAATAGCATTAATACCAACACCAACCATTTGTGAAGGGTTAGTATTTGAACGAACACTAAAACCATTTTCATTAAACGAAGTATTTAAAAGATTATAAGCGGCAAGAGGTGAAATACCATAACCTGTTTTACGCATAGTAAACGTAGTAGTATCACCACTATTTGACATTTGTAGTGAACCTTTAAAATATTCAATATTACCAATATCAATATCATCAGCTATTTTAGTATTATTAGCAAAACTTTCAGAGAATTTAATTATCTTACCAGTTTCCCATGGTAAACGTTGTGCTTTACCACCTTCATTTGATACTGAATAAGCAGGGTGGAATGTAACAAGTGTTCTATTTTTAGCATTCTTAGCAATTGCAACAATTCGAGCAGCTAAAACTTTATCATCATCATTACCTTCACCAGTTATTGCATTTTTAGCAGCATATTTATTAATATTATAAATATCATCTTCTGATAAAACAAATTCACCGTTTTTAACTGTAAGTGACGTACCAACTGGTATACCAAAACTTGTATTTTGATACCAATCAAGTAAATTTAAATTACGTCTTACAATAGTATTATCTCGTGTTTTTTCAGCATTCATTTTATAATCAGTAATTTGTTGAACACCTTCACTAAATGCAAACACAGCAACAGGGAATAATAAAGTTGCAATAACAATACGAACAATAAATCGTCTAATTTTATAAGAAAGTGCTCTACCATTCCATGCCATTTGAACCAATCCTGCTAAAATAGAACCAAATCCAAATAACATAGCAATTGTTACTGCACGAGAAAACCCAAATTGACCAGGATCTCCAAAGAATTTTATAAATGTTCTAAGTGGTTCATTTTGATTAATTAATTTAATTAATTTGTTCCCACCAGCACCAGCATAATTAGCATTCGTTAAATATGAAGAATCATAAAACGATAATAAAACTGGTGCAGGATTATACTCACGTAAAATCTTAAAACCTACATTTGAAAATGCTGTTGCAACTTTTGTCATACTACGAGCATCATCATCTACTGTAATAACCGATTCATCTTTATCTAAACTTTCATCTTGAAGTTTTTGAATAGCTAAACCAAATTGATGATAAGCAACTGCTTTACCATTACCACCTGAGTTAGTATCTAAACTTGTAATACCAGCTTTATCTAAACTCATTGTATTTTGTAAAGCTGCATAGTTATTAAAAGCAACTGGTGAAGTAGGTCCAAATAGAATACCAACCGTACCAAAGTTACCTGAACTCATAATTTTAGTTAAATTTTTATTTAAATTTTCTTTTGACTCTTTAGAATCTTTTGATTTAGATTCACTATTTTCTTTAGCTTTATCTTTATCTTCACTAGATTTATCATCTGCTTTTTCAGTTTCTTGTTTTTTATTTTCAGCACTAGCCTTATCAGCATCTTTTTTAGCAATATTTTGTTGAGCCGCTTGATAAGCTGATGTTACAATCGAAGGTGCTTGAATAGTATCAAAGTCACCCTCAGCTAATGTAACAGCGCTAGAAAAACTAGTTAAAGCAAATACAGATAATAGTGAAGTTACTAATATTTTTTTTCTTTTCTGCATTTTTTCCATAATACACCTCACTATAATATACTATCTAAATAGATATAATCTAAACTAGAATCTGTCTCAACATAAAACGCACCTGGATTATTATGTAATTGTTTTGCCCAATTAGTATTTAAACTAAAATAATCGGTTAATTTCGATACTCGGTTTTTATACAAATCAATCATAACAAACTTAAGTTCATCTTCTGTTGTTGTTTTACCATCAATTAAATCATCAGATGCTGTTTTATTCTTATTACGATATTTAGTTAAAATATTAACTAAATTTTCAGCATTAACATGATTAGATTCCGTAAATACAATATCTATATTAGCACCAGATGTAGCAATTGCATCAAATATAGTTGGTGCAATATGTCTCATTCGACTTAAACCATGAAACATGATTACATCACCATTCTCAAGAGAAGGTAACAACACATTTAAGTAAGCTAATCCCATAATATTTAATGCAGGATTATTAGAAGTTGCAGATGCACCAATCGACATACTTGATAAATCAACCACTTTATATTGTTTTGCTACAAGTTCGTCAATTATTGGATTAGTACGTACATTAAGAGCGGCGTTAGATACTAATATATTATTTTTTTAATAATATTTTTCTAACTCCTCAATGATTTTTACGTTTTTTTCAAGTGAATCTTCTGATAATTTTTGCTTGTGATACATATTGTGCAAAAATCAGCGATTGTTTTTAATAGTATCATGATTAGCAAATAAACGTAAATTATTTAAATTCTCACGAGCGTTTGTTTGCCAATATCTTTCAGTAATGAAAAAAATGAAATTAATATTTTTTTCTAGTTACTTGAGCAAATTCATCCGTTACAGAAACTTCATCTACATTTCTAAATTGCGATAATAAAATTATAATGTTATCAATATGTGTACTAAAAAAATTGTACTGTTCGAGGATCATTTTCTTCAAAAACACTTGGTTTAATAGCTTCAATAATATTAAGTAATCCATGACTAACATCAACAGAACACATTCGTGAAACTTTTAATGGTATATTAGATAAATCATCTGCATTTTTAGATTTATTTATAACAACATGTAAAAACACGTTTACCTTTTAATAAATATGCACGACTCACAACTTTACTTAAATAAATTTCACTAGATTCATCAAACGTACCACTTCTAGTATAAGTTTTACCTAATGTATCATTACCAACAAATAATGATTTAGAATTTATAAAATTATAAGCAGCATGTGATTGAATTAATTTACCAACAGAATAACCAACATATTCTGAACCAGGATTTCTATCACCACCAGAATCTACGTATAAAGCAGATACGGCAGCTTCTTCAGTTGTCATTTCATAATATAAACCTTTATGACCACTTACTTTATTTGGTCCATGTGAAATAAACGGATATAATTGTTTATTAACATCTAATTTCCATTGTAATCCTCTTGTTTCGTCATTCATTTTCAAATAGTTCGATACATCATTAACAGCTTTTTCTAATTTTATTTCAGTAGGGGCAGTAACTATAAGCTCTGCACCAAAATTCATAACACCATCAGCACTATCTAACGCATCAAGTAACATTTGGTCATGTGATACAGCTTTAGCACGTTCTTTAACTTTTTCTGCTTTATCAGAACCAAACAAGCTAATTTTCTTACGAGAATTAATATCTTTTCTTGCTTGATCTTCATCTTTTTTCTCAAAAGCACGAACACTAGTAATTTTAACATCTTTATCTAAAATATTACTTTGTGTTATATCCCATAAAACTTTAGACCAAGCAAATGTCATATCAGCAGTTTGTGTTATATTAAGTACCAGTTTTAAAATAGCACTATAGGCTTTAGGTCTAGGACTAACTTCAAATTTGTTACCACCTACATGTCGCATGTTATACATCGTACTATGTGTTGAAGATGTCGAACTCATAAAATTTGTTTTTCGTAAAAGGTTGTTTTCAATTAGTTTCGGTGCTTTATTAGTCGGCACGGAAATTATTCTATTGGTTTTACCTTTTGTCTTTTTGTTTTTGCGGTTTTGTTTTTCTTACCGTTTGCTTTTTAAAGGTTTTTTTCTTTTTCATTTGTGTTTGTTTCATACCTTTAATTTGCTTTTTTTATTAGACTTCTTCATTAAGAAATTTCCTTTCATTAATTTAGATTTTTTTAAAACTTCACAACTAAATATAGTTAATTAAAAGTACAATTTATTATAACATAATTTCATAAATTAAACAAGTAAAGATAACAAAAAAAGTAAAGTGTTTCCACCTTACTTTAATTTTTAATTATTACTCAAAAATCAGGTTCATAAAATTCAGAATCATAATCTTCAGTATCATAATCATCTTCGTTTAACTCATTACCTTCACTTAACTCACGTGATTTTTAATTCTTCTTCGTATGCTTTTACCTTCTTCATATATACTCATTGCTAAATTATCTTTTTTTACCTTCTTTAGATAATACAGCACCTGATTCAAATTCAAGTCCGAATTTCTTAGCAAGTTCTACTTGATTATTAATTATATCATTAATATCATTTGATAATTTATAATAATTATACGAAGCTAGTTTGAAGTTTTTCATCATAAATATGTAGTATTTCTGGTTCTTCTAATAAAGCATTTAGTGAATCAATATCTACTTTAGTTATAACAGGTAAATATCCATCTAAATTATTATCATGAATTTCTTGAAGTGTAATAGCTGAATCTCTCATATCACGAATTAATTCCATATGATTTTTTTAGAAACTTCATTATACGACATTAATTTAGTTTCAATTTCAACACCTTTTTCTTCTAAATCTTTGTTCATATTAGCAAGTGTTTCATTTTTGACTAATTAATTCATCTCGTTTAGCTTCTAATTCAAGTTTCTTAGCTTTTTAATTCTTCTACTTCGTTACTTAACTCAGATACAGAAGCTTGTAATTCATTACGCTCTTTTGCTAATTCTTTTTAAGCGTTGTGTATCAATCTCTTGTTGTTTTTTTCAGCTTCTTTAATAATTTTACGAGTATTAGCCATTGTATCATCAATGATTTTAATTTGTTCATCCATATTATTTGTACGTTGTGTTAACGAATTATAATGCTCAGTAGCTTCGGAAACATCCTGTTGTAATTCTGAAACAATACCTTTTAATAATTCATTATCAGTAGCTAAAGCTGAAACATCTTGTACATATAATTTTAATACATTATCAACATCTTCAGATGAAACAAATTTATATTCAAAAATCTTTTTGGTGCACCTTTTTGGTTTTTTTAACTTTTTTTAACATCTGAATGTGATTTATACGAATTTTTCAATATTAGGTAATACATTAGCTTCTAAAACTTCTTGTTTTGTTAAATCTAATTGTTTAACTAAATTTAAATCTTCAATATCAAATAATTCAATTTCATCTATATTTGTTGTTTGCATATCATTCATCTTTCTTTTTTTCCTATAACGCATAACTAACATTATTAGTTAATGGTATCCTTTCATCAATTTTTTTAGCTTTTTACTTGACTAAAGAATTCATTTACATATTCTTTGATCATATCTTGAGTTGACGGATCAACTTCTTTTTTTCTGATTTTTTTCTTCTATAGAAATAACTTCTGGAGTAGGTAGTTCTTCTACTTCAGGTAATTCTATTTTTTTCTTCTACTTTATATTTTTGAGTCAATGTTATTATTAATGACTTCACTTGAACCGCTCACATCTTCAACAGCTTTATTGAATGATTCAATTTGTTCATTTACTGATTTTTTTACTTTCAACGTCAACCGTTTTTATCTAACTCATCTATTTTTTTCTTCAATAGATTTATTAAGTTTGATTTCATCAATTTGTGATTTGTGTTTTTTTGAATTCGTTCTTCTAATGAAGATAACTGTTCAATAAAATCAATATTTGTAATCTCATATTCACGAGTAGGGTTAATTGTTTCAACTAAACCAGAAACTAATTCACCTACAACTTGTTCTTTAGATGCTTTATGAACTGTTTCAATAACATCTAATACATTATCTTTTACTTCTCCTTCAATATCTAAACCAGAAGCATTTTTTTAGAAAACATAACTTGAGTTGTACCTAATAAGTACTCCTTATAATCATCAGCTAATAACATTGCTTCATCGTCTTGATATCTCTCAAATATTTCTTTAAATTCTGTTTCAATAACATCTCTTGGGATATTATCGTTGTTTATATATTTTTAATAGTTCACTATTTTTGGTTTTTTTCAACTTTTGTGAAATTGCATAAATTTTTTTAAATCCATCAATATTTCCTTTCTGGGCAAACCCTTTTTTTATACATTTATAGAACTTATTATATCATACATTTCAATGAAAAAAACAAGTAATTAAACAAAAAAGTAAGAGATTAACTCTTACTTTCCCCCGATACAATTTCAACTTTCTTTTCTTCAGAGAAATTATCAACAGATAGTTCTTTATTTAAAAATTCTACTATAATCATATAATTCATTATATTTAGCAAACCTTAATTGATTTAATGTATTTATATGACTAACGATATCATTAGCAGATTGTAATAATGCAGGTAATTCTTTAGCACCAGTAGATTGATCTTTTGATGCTTCTTTTTTTGATATTCTTTAGTAGTGTATTTTTTTACCATCAATAATTAACCCAACATCAATTTCTGTAATAGGTTGTAGTTCTTTAACCTTTTTATCAACCACATTAACTAACGAATCATCTTCAACATTTTTTTCAGTATTAAACTTTTCTCAACATATTTTTTTCATATCTTCATATGTTTTAGTTAATTTAATATCAGAAGCATTTAAACGTTCTTCATTTAATTTATAAACTGTTAAAGCATCATCTAATTCTTTTTTTAGCTTTTTTTCAATAACTTTTTCAGTTTTATTACTTGTAGTTAAGTCGTTAGATATAGCTGCTAAATTAATCTTATTATCTTTAAATAAATCAGTTGTTGCTTGATTATTTGTTAAATTAAGTTCAATAGGTGCGTCCATATATTTCGTATCTTTAACAGCAACATTAAGTCCAAATATACCAGCAATATCATTTTGGTTACGATTATCAACATATAATACTAACAATCTATTACTCGAATCAAGTGGAATTATTTTATATCTATATTTAACATTACCTTCATCAGTAACACTACGAAGTGGTTCAAGTCTTACATTAAATCCAGAATCAATAGACGGAACACCAGCTTTAGTATCACCTTCAATATTAAATACTAATACGTGTTGTTTATTGTAATAACTACTTGATAATGGTTTAACAGTAATATTACCATTTAAATAAATTTTATTAATAATTCCTGAAATTTCAGATTTAGTATTATTTTCACGTATCTGATTAATTAATGTAACAGAACGAGGTAGTAAACCACCAAACGAACCAATTATAATAAAGAATATTAAAAGCAACATTCTATTACGCATTTGGAACGGACTTTGAACAAAATATACTAATCCTTGTTGTGCTAATTTTTTCTTAAATGAGTTAAACGCACCAACAATTTTTTCATCAACAAACTTTTGAAAAGAAAAAGGTTCAGCAACGTCCATTATCACAGACATATCTTTATTTGTTTTTTCATTTTTATTTTTTCGTTTTTTGAATAGAGCCATATTCTTTATCTAAACCTCCTTCAAATCCCATTGCAGCAAGTAATACCGATACAGGTTCGTTTGCTACACGTATTAAACGACCAGTTGATTTAAATGCACTAATACAACGATTTAAATTTTTTACTTTAACAGATAATATACCATATTGCTGTACACTTCTTGCAAAACTTTCTGTACCAGCAACTCTTAAAAATTCTTTACGTTTATGACTCATTGCTAATAAGTCTGAATCATCTTCATTAATATCCTCTAAATCATCTAAGTAATTTTTAAGTTGTAACATAGACGTATCAGAATCCTCTTTTACAACGATATAAAAAGCTTCTCCGCCTTCTAAAAGATTAAATAATTGTTTCATACCGATCGCTTGTCTACTATGATCTTCACGAGTAGACCATTGATTTATATCTGATGTCATATTATAAACAAGTCTAACATGACCATCACTCATTTTACTACCAACAGCATCAACACCTTCATATTCATCAATTGAACGAATAGAGTGCCCAATTGTTGTAGTAGTACTTAATTCTGTTACAACCATTTTAACAGGTTTTTTGAATATAATACCGTAAAAGTTAAATATCATACTACGTCCAGTAGGAGTCTCACCAACAATTAACCATATAAAAGCAAAATATGATATTATAGCGAGAAAATTCCACCTAAAAAGAGGTGTAAAAAGAATCCACCAAGAAAAAAAACCTATTCCTAAAAATAAAGTTGCACCTTTCAATGAAAACTTATCACCCCAAACTGGCATATTCCACCAGTTAAGTTGTTTTTGTTACTTTCACCCAAAGTTCCTCCTAATCTTAATTTATATTTAATTCTACTATTCTCAACTAATTCATCATCGTCATAAGGTAAACCTAATTTATAAAAATACTTATTAGATGATTCATTATAATATATAGTAAGAAAATGAACTAAATCACCATTAAATATCCATTTACGAATAATCGAAACAGACAAATCAGATGCTTTCGCTAGTTCACCTATTGTATATAATTTATCACCGTAAATTGATACTTTCAAATGACAAAAAAACTCCTTTCAATTTTTTTCAATAATAATATTATATCATAGTATTGTAAAAATGCACAAGTATTCAATGTAAATAGTTAAATTATTTTTCTTCCATATAATATAGATGCAATTTTTTTATACTAAAAAAATTGCCTTTTGTTAAGTTACACCTAAAACCCTTTCGGATTTGAATTAGTTTTTTTGTATACCCCTTTAAAAAAACTAATACGCAAATTTGTGTGTCTAACACTTTGCTTGAAATAATAACTAAAAATAATATAAAATAATAATAAGGTAAACAATTAAACAAATAATAAATAATAAAAAAATTAAAACAATCAAAACTAAAGAAAGGATACAAACAATGTATGACAAATATAATTTCTCCGAATATCGAGAATACTTAAAGAAACTAAAAGATAAAAAAACATTCGTATTGAAGGTGATATTATTAACATCTATGAAATGCGAAGTAGAAAAAAAGAAAAAAACTACAAATTGTACTTGGTAACATTAAAAGTGATCAAATTGCAGATAAACACTTAAAAAAATGAACACTTAAACGTATACTTACCAAAAAGAAATACTTGATGAAGAAAAATTATGACTTCTTCAAAATAGGTAACACAATTAGTTTAACCGCTAAAGTACATAAATATAGAAGACAAATGAAATATGGTATTATAACTACAGATTATGGAATATCATATTTAAACAAATCGAAAATAAATTTAATAAAGAAAGTTGGTGATCAAAATGACATTTTTTTCAAATCAAAACTGTTTAAAAACATCTGTAAATACACTTTAATAATAGCCGCTATTCCTATTTTAGGAATGCTTGCATTTGTAATAGCTTGTTGTTGGGTATTTATGTCATCTTTAACAGATAGCGTAAATGAAAATATTAGATAATGCACATATAACAACAATATTTAACTATTAGTTTATTTTTTTATTTTTTTAAAAAAATATGATATAATAAAGAAGATAAAAATAAACTAATAGGAGAACGTTATGAAACAACCCGAAATAATAAAAAAACACAGAACATGTTATTAAAAAAGTTAAAAATCTAGAATTCGGTGATGTAGTCTATATAAATGCACCGTTTAAAGAAAACACAAATGAGTTTTACAACGGTTATAATGTTGAAGATGTTTTTAGGTTCAAAATATAAAAAAATAGATTTGGACAAAGCTCAAAAAAACGTCCTGTAATGGTAATATCAAATGAAAATAACGAAATACATTACGTACCGTTAACATCTAAACATAATGCATTACCACACCATCCAGATGCAAAAAATCATTATAAATGCACAACTGAAGTTAAAGCGAATGATGAACACCCAAAATACTACACTACATATGTAGAATTAAATAATATATCAACATATAAATTCAAAGAAAATGAAAAAAATTGCATCAACACAACCATTGAATGACTATGATAAAAAAAATAATCCAACGTGAATTTACAAAAACGTTCTCGTGATTATTCAGAAAAAGAAGATACGAAACGTTTTATACAAGATTTTTCGTAAACCAAAAATTAATTAACCATTTAAAACATACAGGATTCGAAGAACAAAATCAAAAATGAATCAATAAAATTTAAAAAAAGATAATATGGAAATTAATATTGACAAAAAAATGGTATAATAACGTATCATCATATTAGAACACTTGATAAAGTGTTGGAGTTGCATAATCCATTAATAAAATATATGCAAAAAAACAAACACAAAACAAACAACCATTGAAAGGTAAAAAAAATATATGAAAAACAGTATTTAAAATAACAGAAAATGAAATCCTACAAACAGGAGATTGTGTATTCATTCTAAATCACCAATTAGCTAAATTAGATAAACGTGGTGGTATTGAATTTATAAAAAAATGAAAGTATTAATTATAATAAAATTGATCCACTAGTTTTTAGAAGATGCTTTAAAATTTAAAGATATTGAACCTACATACAATAACGTTGCTAACGTAATTTTTTTGCAGGTGATATTAAAGGTGCATTTATCTCAGGTGAATATACAAACGTAACAAACACTGATTTAGGACCAACAACTGTTATGGAAAAATAACTTTACAATTAGCTGTGTTATCAACAGCAACATATATATATCAAAAAAATAATGAAAGAAGGTGAAACACATGGAATTAAAAAAATTACAGATAATACATACTCAATGTTTGTTAATGATGATTTAATTATCATTCAAACTCATGATAATAGTTCTATTTATAGTATAGAAGGTTTATCAAAACATACTCGTGATTATTTCACAAATGATGTAATACACAAAATCCAATCTCAATTAGTTAAAGAATTAACATATTAAAAAAAGAAGGAGACACTTATTTAATGAAAAATTATATCATTTGAAGGCATAGACGGTGTGGGAAAAAAAGCACTGTAATAAATGAAGTTTATAAGAAATTAAAAAGCAAAAAAATAAAAAAATGTAAAATTATATTTTTGAACCTGGATCAACAAATACAGGTATTCAAATAAGAAACATACTAAAAAAATGGTGAGAAAAAAAGATTCATTAACAAATCTATATTTATATATTGCAGCACGAGCTGAATTAGTAAATACAATATCACAACTTGAAGATGTTGATTATGTATTAATTGATAGATATGTAGATTCAACAAGTGCGTATCAACACTATGGTAATGGTATACCAACTACATTAATTCAAACATTAAATAACTCAGTAACACATAATAGAAAAATTTTATCCTGACCACACCTATTTAATTACAGTACCTGAAAATATCAGAGAAGAAAGATTATTAAAAGGTGAAAGAGAAATTGATGAAATAGATACAAATAAATCTTATTTAAATAAAAGTAACACAAGGTTATTCAGAAATTTATGAACTAAATAAATATAGAATGACAAGAGTTCAAAAACATCAATAAAAATGAATGTGTTAATAACATAGTAAATGATATTGAAAGTAGGTTTAATAAATGAAACTAACTTTAGAATTTACACGAGATCAAATAATAAATGCTAATCAACCAATACATCATATGAAAAAAAGGCAAATTTGGTAAAAAAATTAGAAAATTATCTAAATATGAATGTATGAGTATACCATTTAAAGATAGACCATATTACACAGAAGACAAACCGTGTAATATACTAATAAAAAAATATCACCACCAAAAAAACAAGCATATGATCCACCAAACTGGTCTCCAACAGGTAAAGCTATAATTGACGGATTAACAGACGCTAAAATATGGAAAGATGATAATTTTAATATTGTTAAATATGTAACTTATGGTCACGGAGGGTTTTCAACAATAAAAGATAAATATATATTTGAGGTAATTGTATATGATTATGAGGAATTAGTACATGACTAATATTTTAATCGATAAAGTAACTAAAGAAAATATTGAATTATTAAAATATTATGTTCAAAATTCTAATATTATATACTCTAATATACAATTACCAACTAAAAAAAATATCAACATAAAAAAACCAAGTGATTTAAAAAAATGCTATTGTATTTTTTTGATGATAAAAAAATCTTGTTGAAAAAAACATAAACGATTATTAAAAACATATTAACCCAGATAAAATTTATATCAAAAAAATAAATTATATTATAATAACAATAAAAAAATTTAATCAAAAAAACCAACGTCTAGTAATTCTACAATACCTGAAAAAAATTACCTACTGTACGAACCCCTAATGGTGCAGAACTTAGACCTTATCAAGCTCGTGCAATGCAATTTTTTTCTTAAAAAAATAAACGCACTGGTTTATTTATAGATATGGGATTAGGTAAAACACTAACAACACTTGCAAGCTTAGATTATTTATTTAAGAATCAATTAATTAATGAAAAAAAAGTTGTTTTTAGTTGTAGCACCTATTACAGTTGCTTTTAGACACTTGGGTATCAGAAGCAGAAAAATGGGGTTATGATATTGATACAAAAGTTTGTGTTAAAATAACACCAAAAAAAAGAGACCAATTACTAAAAAGTACAATTAATATTAATAAACCTACTATATTAACATGCAATCCAGAACAACTAAAAACATATTGTTAATTTTTTTACGGAACTAATTATTTTGATGTAGTTATCGTTGATGAAATGACATTATTCAAAAATACAAAATCAAAACGATTTGAGTTTTTAAAAATGTTAACACAAAATGTTAAGTATATGGCTGGATTAACAGGTACACCAGCACCAAGTAGCTTTTATGGATTTATACGGACAACTAAATATAATAAACCCTAATGCAACACAAAAGGTATTTAGGGAGTAATTTTTTTGTTTTTAGAGATAAATACTTCATACCAAGTATTGTACATCCATTAACAAAACAAGTATTTAAATACTCAGCTAAAAAAATGGTGCAATTGATCAAATAAAAAGAAGCTATTAAACCATATACTATAGCCATGAGAACTGATGATTATTTAACATTACCTGATATTATATATGTTAATAAAATGGTAGAGTTGAATAAAAAAAGATTTAAAATTATATACTAAAATGGCTAACGAAGTAAAAACAAGCTTTTACGTGATGCTGAAGAAGAAAAAGTATAGTAATAAAGAATCGGTTAACTCACTCGGTTTATCAGTAAACGCAGGTGATCATGAACTAATAATTCAAAACCGTGGTGCACTAAAAAATAAATTATTACAATTAGCATCTGGTGCAATTTACACAACTAATAATGATTATGTAACATATCATGATGAAAAAAATTTAAAGTATTAAAAAGAAATAGTAGAATCAGCAAATAGTCCATTGTTAGTATTTTATCGATTCAAATCAGATATTGACCGAATGAGTAAATACATTGATTTTTGAAACAATACCAAAAGATGCTGAAGGTATTCGAGATGTTATAAAACGTTGGAATAATAAAAGAAATACCTGTTTTAGTAACTTCTCCAAAAACAGCTTCTCGTGGTCTAAATATACAAGACGGTGGACACACAATAATTTGGTTTAATATTCCACCAGGTGAAAATGAATTATACAGACAAGCAAATAAACGATTGCACCGAAGTGGTCAAAAAAATACAGTTACTGTAATGCACCTTATTACAAAAGGTACAGATGAACTGGAAATATTAAATCAATTAAATCAAGCAGAAGCTGAACAACAAGAACTCATGAAAAGTTTAGGTGAAAACTCATAAAATACTTGAAATTATAAAAAAAATGTGATATATTAATAATAGCTAATAAAAGCTTAATAAAATAACAAATAAAACTGAAAGGATTTTTACAAATGACAACAGAAAATCAAGAATTTTTTTAAATATTGATTCACAATTAGGATATGATATTATTGAATCAAATAAAGAACAACAAAAAAATCATTAGAAACACAAACACAACTTTTTAAAGGATATTGCAACAACAGTTAATAGACAATCAAATGCACAATTTGAATTAGTTAAAGTTGTTCAAGAAAACAATCAAAAAGTTAATAGTCAACTTGAACGAGTAAAAAGATTTAACAATTACTGATGATAATTTAAAAAGCAGAATTTAAACAAATTAATAACAATACTGAATCAATTGTTAAATCTCATGAATCATTCATGGACACTGTTAAAGAAAAAAATTAACTAAAGTTGATGAATTACCTGATGAAATCTTAAAAAAATTAAAGATAGTATCACTGAAACATTAGCTGAACAATATCAAAGCTTTATAGTGACTATATTTTTAACATTAACAAATAAAACAAAAAGAATTAACTGAAAACTGTTCAAAACTAGAATATTCTGAAGATATTAAACGTCTTGAAGAAAAAAACAAGAAGAATATTCAAAAGAAGTTAAAGAATTACATAAAGACACACTTGACAAACAAGAAACATTACTTAAAACATTTGAAGATGTAACAACTCATTTTAAATACTGTTTTTAGAAGCTATCAAACAAAAATAATGAAGAACAAATTAAATCACAAGAAATTTCAAAACAAGTTTTAGCTAAATTATCTATTATGAATACAAAAGTTGAAACCGTACTAAAAGAAAGTGAACAAGAAACTCCAATATTATTAGAAGAACCCGTAAATAATGAAGATGTTCAAGATGAACAGGAGGATAGATAATTATGTTAAGACCAGAAGAAGCACTAAAACTAACTTATGAAAATCAATATAAAATTGAAAATCTTGGAAAAAAAGTACTCAAATCATTGGACAAATCCAAAATGAAGTATTAAAAAAATTGTAAGTGAAACAAATAAAAAAATTCACAAGATATCAATCAAAAATACAACTGTGTTAATTAATAAAACAAAAGATATTAATGAACAATTAGTTGAAACTACTGAACAATTAGATTTAATTTCTAAAAAAATGAACAAACTAGTAATTTACATTTAGATAATCTAAATAAAAAAACTTAGAAGAAATTCCAACAAAAATTTGAAGATGTAAAAAGTGAACTTTTAGAAATTATTGAAACTGATTCTAAAACTAATGTAACTCAATTATCAAATATTGAAACAACAATTACAGATTTAGAAAAATACAATCAAAGAAACATCACCAACTGAATCGTTAAATTCATTTGATAAAAGCTATTGAATTAGCACACTCAGAATTACGTGTTACAAAAAGATGACAGACTTGATTTTTGTAAGTAAAACAACAACTGCGTTATTAGAAATCGATAAAATTGCAAAAGACTTAAAAGAACATGTAAATTCACAAATTTCAGAAAATCAATCATATAATAAACTTATTGTTGATATTTCTGAAAAAAACTTGAAGAATCAATGCAAAATATTGATAAATTAAGACCAACTGAAGATGCATATAAAGTAGATTTAGAGAATAATGATTTAGATAGTTTATTAAATGAGCTTAAAAAAACATGGGTGAACAACCATTACCTGAATTTGAAGAACATACAGAATTAGTAAACGATGAAGTTACAATCGAAGAAATTAATGCAGAGTATGAAGAAGATTCTGAACACCAAATCAGTGAAGAACAACCTAAAAAAATGAACCAAAAAAACATTTTTGGGGTAAAGTTGGTTCATTCTTTGCTGATGAAGATTAATAACTAAATTATAGAAAGGAATTATGGTGAGGGAAACCTCACCATATAGTAGATATATGGATAATGACAAAATTTTTAGAATTATTATCAGAAATTATGCAAGGACAAGTTGCAATAATTACATTACTAGATAAAAAAACACTAAAAAGAGATGAAGAAAAATACTAAAAGCCATTAGTGATTTAACCATTAGCTTAAATAAACTTCAAGAAGATTTAAACAAATTAGATACTAATAATACATTATTAGGTGAAAAAAATTTGAACAACTTAAAGACAAACATTTCGCTACAATTATAGAAGTAGTAAGTGATTTAATTAAAACAAGTGAAGATAACCATAAAGATTTAATTGAAAAAAATAAATCAGCATGAAGATTTAACTAAACAACAATTAAATGAATTAAAACACGCTGACTTATTAAAACATGTTGCTAGTATCTTGAAATCTCAACAAGAAAAATTTTTGAAAAATGTACAAACAAAATTACTAACGTAATAACAACAGTAGAAGATAATGATAAGAAAAAAACAAAGTAAAACTTAATACAATTGATAAAAACAAGTAAAAACAATTGCTAGTCGATTAAACTCAATGGACACAAGTGTACGAACTGCATTAGAACGTGGACCTTTAGCTGAAACTGAAGTTATGCAGATTATTAAAGAAGAAAGACAAGAAATTAGTAGTGATAATAAACTTGATGAAATTGAAAAAAATTAAGAAATAAATTAGCATCAGCTACTAAACAAGTAATAGAATAATATTATGACAGATACAATTAGAGTATTAACAGATATTGAAAAAAATTCATGAAAGTCCTGCAATGTATATCGGAGATAACTCCGATATCGGACTTCATACAATCATCAGAGAAGTAATTGATAATGCAGTAGATGAATATCCAAACTACACTGACAAAAACAAAACCAATTATAATAAATATAAGAAACGGTATTGTAAGTGTTCGTGACTTTGGACGAGGAATATCACCATATGAATCAAAAGCTAATCCTGGTGAAATTGAAGAACGACTAGCATTTAGCAGAATTGGTGCAGGTGGTAAATTTAAAAAAGACCGTCTAAAAAATGGTAACTTAATTTCAGGTGGTATGCACGGAGTTGGTGCAACAGCTACAAACGCTATGAGTAGTTATTTTAATGTTACTATATATAAAGACGGTTATATTTTTTTGAAGATAAATATATAGATGCTGTTCCACAAATAGAATATGTAAAAAAAACGGTAAAAAAATTACAATTACCTTCATTGGGTAAAACAAATGAAACTGGTACATTTATCGAGTTTAAACCAAGTAATGAACGATTATTAACAACAAAAATCGATATTGATAAAATCAAAAAAATCATCAAAGATTTATGTTACTTAAATCCAGGTTTGAAAATTATATTTAATGATCAAACTTATGTATCAGAAGAAGGTATTAGTGGTTATTTATACAACTTAACAAATAATGATAATATAATAACACTTAAAAAAACGTGTATGAAGAAAAATGACATTTTTTTATGATGTATAATATTGCATTTAACATAAATAATGAAGGTAACCAACATAAATGTTTTTACTAATAACATTTTCAATTCATTAGGTGGAACACATGAAAGTGGTTTTAAAAATGGATTAAGTAAGTTATTAAAAAGAATATTATAATGAATTTACTCAAGAATTAAAAATCATATAAAAAAAGAAAATAGATTTTTATTTTTAAAATCATACGAAGAAGATAGTAAAATTAATAAACTTGAAGACTTAATAGAAAGTAAACACATATCAAAAATACACTTCTTATATTATTGATTTTTAAATATAACAAAACCATCACTTGCCCCACAAACTAAAGATAAACTTGTCTCAAAAAGAAATAATAAATTTATTAAGTACACAAATTCAAAAATCATTCAATCGATTTACTAAAAAGAACATAAAAAGAATTAACTCAATTATATAAATATATAATTGATGATTTATATGAAAAATGCAAAAGAGAATAACGAAACAGTTAAAAATAAATTCAAGTGACTTGAAAAGTTTAACTAGGAAAAAATTAGCTAGTGCAAGAAGTACAGATCCAAAAGAATTAGAATTAATTATAGTAGAAGGAGACTCAGCAGCAGGTTCATTAAAAATAAACAGAAATGCTGATTACCAAGCTATACTACCATTAAAAGGTAAAATACTTAATGTTCAAAAAGCATCATTAAAAAAAGCTTTTGCTGATACTGAAATAGCAACTATGTTTGCAATTTTTATTTGGTGATAACGCAACAACAAAACGTGATTCAACTACTCTACTATATCATAAAATAATTGTTGCAACTGACCAAGATGTTGACGGATTACACATACGTAGTTTATTAACAACATTATTTAATAAATTCGCACCAGATATAATAGAAAATGGTCATGTATTTTACTTAGATACACCATTATTTGTAAATAAAACAAAAAACGGTGAAGTTTATACATACTCAAATGAAGAACAAACAGAATTTTTTTAAAAAAACAAACAAACCTATAAATATAGAACGTAAAAAAAGGATTAGGTGAGTTATCACATCCACAAGTTCGAAAAAAACTATCCTAGATAAAGATACTCGTAAATTAACTCAATTATATATAGAAGATATTGATGAATTTTTCTGAAACAGTAGACTTATTAATGGGTAAAGATACAACATATAGGAAAAAAATTATATTATGAATAACTAGGAGGTTTAACGTGAAAGTAGCAATAGATATTGGAAATTCAACAATTAAAGGTGCTTTTTTTAACAAACGAACACGAATTAATTGATGAAATTCTAAAACCAAGTGCTGTAAATATAATTAATCATGAAAAAAATATTTATCTTATCATAATAATGAGATATTTTTTTCAAATAATTGATTCACCACTACAGCATTTTTGAAGAAATAACATGTATATCAAAAAAACAGCTCTTGATAGACCAAATTATATCGAATATGATGTAACAAGTACAAGTTATAAGAGCGACCATAAAAATAACAACTGCATTACTATTTGGATCAATAATTGAACAAATAAACGAAGATACTAATATTAAATTAGCTGTTTCAGTACCAATAGTAGAATCTAAATCACTAGGATTAACTGAACGTTATCAAAAAAATTATTAGAAGGTAAACACAAAGTAATTAAATATACTAAAGACGGTCAACAAGAAATCACAATTATAATTAAAAAAGCACAAGTATTAAACGAAGGTCAATCAGGTTTTTATGGTTTACTTGATGAAAATGATCAAACTTTCCAAGAAACTATGAATCATATTTATAACTTAAAAAGGACATGATGAAAACCCAATTTATTACTTCGAAGACTTTTTAATAGTAGATATTGGTGACGGTACAACAGACTTTGCAATGTTTCGAGGTAAAAATTTCAACCCAGAATATTCATATTCAGTAACAAGAGGTTATGGTAATCTATTAGAAGAAGCCATTAAAACAGCTCAAAAAGAAGATTTAACAATTGAAAGTAGAAAAGAACTACAAAAAAACTTTTTAACAAGTACAAATAAATTACGACAAAAAAAGAAAAAGACATGTGGTTAGAATATATTAATCCACAAATTAAAGAATTTGTTGAAACTGTTACTGATACAATCTTAAAAAGCTTATGGACAAAAAGATTACTTTGATGCCATAATTTTTCTTAGGTGGTGGATTTACAGCATTAACAGATTATAGTATAGATTATAATAAGAAAACAAAAAGAAACAAATATTCAAATGTCTAATTCATTATTATTTGACGTACTAGAAACTAAAAATGTCTAAAACGAAAAAAAGATGCTGGTATAATTTTTTTGGTATACCAAAAACCTTATGCTCAAACTATTAATGAACGTGGTCTAATACAAGCTGTTACAATCAACGATTAGAGATATAAACTGGTTACGTACGTAACCAGTTTTTTTTGTTAGGTTAGCACCTAAAAACCCTTTTAAATTTGAAAAATTTTTTTATTTTTTTATAGTCTCACGTAAGTAAATAACTTAATAAAATAATAATAACACTATAAAATATTAAATAAATACAATTAAATATACACTTTATAAAAAAAGGAGACACTCTCATGAAAATTGGCATGATACGAACCATAGCAAATATTCTTATAATAAGATTTGGTTTTTGATTATGTTTTCAAATCGTTTGAAACTGACGAAGCCTTAACAGGTATTATAGGATTACTCTTAATGGTCTTTTTTTCCTATTTGGTATAAATAATACCAAACCACAAAAAGAAAAAAATCTAAGAAAGATAAAACAATAATTCGTGTACACGAATTATAATATAGTTAGGTTTTACCTAACACCCTTTTAAATTTTGAAAAAAATATTAAAAAAATCTTTGAAAAAAATACTCAAAAATGTAGTATAATATATAAGACAATACTAAATAAATAAAAAAAGAATTGGAGACAAAAAAACACATGAATAAAAAAATTGTAACAACAACATTAGTATTAGGAACTACTATCGCAGGAGGAGCTGTATTAGGTCAAGAAGCACACGCAAGTGAAGCACCAGCAACACCTTCAACAGACTCAAACCTAGTAGTTAAAACTGAAGTTGGTAAAACTACACAAACTGAAGTAAATACAGCTAAAGCTAAAGCTGATGAATCAAAAGCAAAATTTGATAATTACAAAGCAAAAAGCGATGTTAAAATCGAAAAAGCTAAACAAGATGCATTAAAAGTTAGTGAACTTGAAGCTAAAAACTGAAAAAAAGGTGCAAAAGTAACTGACGAAGTAATTAAAGAAAAAACTGATAAAGTAAATTCTTTAACTGAACGTAAAGCTGATTTAACTAAAAAAGGTGAAGAAGCTAAACCAGTAATCACTAAAACTGAAGAAAACGTTAAAGATGCTCAAAAAGAAGTTGATGCAACATCTAAAGATTTAACTACAAAAACTGAAAAAAAGTAACTGAATTAGAAAACAAATTAAACGCTTTAGAAAAATTCAGATACTGTACTTAAAGATAAAAAAAGATGAAGTTAAATCACTTACAAGTGCCATTGAAAAAAAGCTAAAAGCTGACGTAACTTCAAAAGAAGATACACTTGCAAAAGCTAAAGCTAAAGATGAACAAAAAGCAAAAGACGTTGAAAAAGCTAAAGATGCTGTAAAATCACAAAAAGACGTAGTTGCTAAAAGAGATGCTGAAGTAAAAGATGCAAAAAAACAAAAGTAAGTGCATTAGAAAAAAAGAACTTAAAAGAATCAGCAAACCCATTTGGTGAAGGTGTTCGTACTGAAATCAAATTCGACCAAGATTTTGTTAAAGCATTAAAAGAATATAATAATGCTAATGCAGCAACACAAAAAACATTACTTAATGGTGTAATTGAAAAAGAACGTAAAGCTGTTGAAAAATACCCTATCTTAAACACAGATAGAATTGATTATTCAAACAGTGAAAAAGTAGATATTAATAACTTATCTGAAAAAGATCAAATCTTATTAACTCAATACTTTAACCACTTAAATAACCAAGTACGTAAACAATTTGGATTACCACCAGTAAAAACAAACTTAAACGTATTAAAATTTGCTCAAGATATCGCTAAATTCACTAAAGAAAGTGGATATCAAGATACACATCACGATAACCGTTCAATCAACCGTGCAGCACTTAAAAATGGTATTGATAAAACTGACAAAGGTACTGCATACAACAGATTCGAAAGTTTAGATTTCAATACAATTGATAAAGATAAATCTGAGTCAAATATGGTTGCTAGACAATTCTTATTCGACTCAGTATATCAATCAGTACAACGTTTCTACCACGAAGGTAGAATGAACCGTCACTACCTACATGCAGCACACATGCTAACTACTAACGATGAAACATTTGGTACATACTTTGTTATGACACCATCTAAAAGCGAGTACTACAACTGGGTACGTTTCGGTGTAGTTGGTGTTAACAAATGGTATGGATTTACTGGATATGATGATAATGGACCAACATTCAATAAATTTGATAAAGAATGGGGATATAAATCACCACAAACTATCGATTTAATTGAAGTTAAAGATGTATCAGCATTAAAAGATAAATTAGCTACTGCTAAATCTACTGTTACAACTCTACAAGCTGAATTAGACAAAGCTACTGGGGAGCTTACAAAACGTGAAAGCGAACTTAAAGCTATTGAAAGTCAACCATCAACTGTAGCTGAAGCTACAAAAGCTTTAGAAGTTGCAAAAACAGCTAGAGATATCAAAGTTGCTGAGTTAGCAAAAGCTGAAAAAGAACTTAAAGATATCCAAGACATCATCGATAATGAACAAGCACAAGCTAAAACATTACGTGATGAGTTAGTAAAAGCTAATGATGAAGTTGCAAAAGCAGAAGATAAATCTGCAAAAGCTAAAGCAGAATTAATTGAAGCTCAAAAAAACTTGAAGAACAAGCAAAACAAGCTATGAAATCATTAACTGATGAATTAGATAGATTAACTAACGAAATTGCTAAAGCTGAAAGTGAAAAAGCTGAACTAGTTACTCTAAAAGCTGAATATGCTGAAAATGTTAAATTATTAGCAACAGCTAAAGAAGATTTAGAAGTATCACGTGCACTAGTAAGTGAAGCAATGATTGAATTAGCAAACTTACAAAAAGATGCTACTGAAAAATTTGACGAATACCTAAAAGTTAAACGTCAATACGATATGGAAAACTTAACTTGGGCAGTAACAAAAGATACTCCAGTATTTGAGTTACCAGAATTCGATATCAAAGAATTAGACAAATTAAGTCAACCAACAACTCAAAAACCATCAACTAAAGTACCAAGTACTAAAGTTACAACTACTAAAACAAATGCACAAGCACCAAAATTTGGTAAAGCAAGTGCACCAAAAACAACTGTAAAATCTGACGAACGTAAATTACCTAACACAGGTGATACAACTACAGATTTAGCTGGATTTGGTATTGTAAGTATGTTAATGGCAAGCTACGCTATGACAATGCGTAGACGTGAAAACGAAAAATAATAACTCTCAAACAGGGGGCAATTCTATTAATGGATTGCCCCTAAGAGTTGCGTTGTAACTTAAAAAAATAATGTTAAGTGAGGTTAATATGAGTGAAGAAAATAAAGAAATATTACCTGAAATAAATTTCAACAATTTATCACGTGGGGATATTAATAAAATAATGCGTGAAAATTATTTAGAATACGCAAAATTTTGTGTTGAAGACAGAGCTATATCAGATATTCGTGACGGTTTAAAACCTGTACATAGAAGAATATTATATAGCATGCTTGAAAATAAATTATATCATAATAAACCATTTGAAAAAGTATCTAAGCGTGTTGGTTATGTAATGGGAGAATATCATCCACATGGTGATGCTTCAATAACAACAGCTCTAGTAAACTTATCTATACCTTGGAAAAATAATGAACCAAACATTGAAATACTCGGTAACTATGGTTCTATTGACGGAGACTCACACGGTGCAGCAAGGTATATTGAATGTAGATTAACAAAAGCAGGTGAAGAATATGGTGTTGATTTAAATCCTAATATCATACCATATGAACCAAACTATGATAACACAAAACAAATAGCCGTATTTTTACCAAATAGATTACCACAATTATTAATTAACGGATCTGAAGGGCTTGCTGTAGGTATTGCATCAAATGTATTACCACATAACCCACAAGAAGTAATTGATACATATAGATATTTTTTAAAAAACCCACATGCTTCGATTGAGGATTTAATTAACATATTAAATGGACCAGACTTTCCAACAAAAGGTACAATTGTTAATAAAGATGAATTATTAGAAATTTACAAAACAGGTATTGGAACAGTATGTGTTGAAGGTAAAATAAAATACGATAAGAAAAAGAACGCACTACATATATATGAAATACCATATACAATAAGTGGTTCAATAACTTCGTTCGTTGCTACAGTTTCAGATATGAGTGAAGAACGAGTTGTTGAAAAAGACGGAAAAAAAGAACGTATTCCAGCAAAAATTACCATTTATAACAGATGTTAAAAAGTCATTCGGATATAAATGGTTTAGATATATATATTCAATTAAAAAAAAGGAACAAATGTAGAATACGCAACAAATGAAATTTATAAACTAACAAAATTAAGATCTAATTTAAGATTTGCATTTATTGGTTTAAATGATAAAAAAAAGTAAAAATTATATAATTTAAAAAGAATACTTAGAAGAATTTACAGAAACTAGATTAGAAATACTACAAAACAAACATATATATAATTTTTAAAGAATTATTAAAAGAAGAACATAAAATACAAGGTTATGTAAAAACTTCAAAAAGTAATTGATGAAGTAATAGCATGTGCTAAAGTAGTAAAAAGGGAAAGATGAATTAATAACTATTTTTAAAAACAGGTAAATTAGAAAAAAATATCACAACGTTGATAAAAAAATACATTGAAACAATTTCAACATTTGATTTTTTTCAGATGAACAAGCTAACACAATTGCTAATCTACAAATTTATAGAATTAATAAATTAAATTTTTGATGAATACAAAAAAAGATTAAAAACAAATCACAGAAGAATTAAAAAAACTGAAATACGATATATAAAAAGATGAAAAGCTTCGAAGACAAGAACTAATTAATAATTTACCTGAACTTAATACACCAAGACAAACGCAAATAACAAATAGAGAATTACAAGAAATTAAACTTGAAGCTCAAGAAATTTATTACAGTTTTGACGGTGAAGAATTACATATTAAACAACGTAAAACACCAGATAGTAGAGCTGTAAAAAAAGTGATGATCGATTATTCGCTATGGCAGATAATGGAATTGTATGGAATATTTATCTTGACAAGTTACCAAAAGGTAAACATAAAATCAATAAACTATTCCCAACAGAAAAAATCGTTGGTATAGCAGATAAATATAGTAAAAATACTAACAATATACAATGACGGTCATATGAAATATAGTAACGGTGAAGATTATATGACAAAAAAAGTAATGCTAAAAAAAGTTAATGCAAGTAATAAATTAACAGCAATACATTTCATTAATGTAGATACAGATATATTAATCAATGATAAACAATACGATAATATACCAACACAAGGTATTAAAGGAAAAGGTCGTAAAATATTAAAAAAAATACTAAAGACATTACAATTACATTCACCGAAGATAACAACAGGCAAACAACAGAAAATGAAGGTGAAGATAATGAATAATTTTTTTATAATAATTTAATAAAATACGGAAATACATTTTTTTACGATTCATTATTTTTAATATCTTTAGGAACAAACATAAATGTATATTTAGAATATTTAAATGTTTATGTTCAAACAAAAAAATTTATCTAACTTTTCATATGTTGTTGACTGGTATACATTAAATAAATCTATCATAATAAATGGTACTTTATTTTTTTAATACTGACAGGTATGAGCTTATCTACAATATATTGTAATAAATTCCTCAAATTATCAATTCTAAAAGGTGTATTATTCAAATATACACTAAACATAATTATTTTTATGTTTTTACTATGTACATAGTTACATTTGCAAATAACAATTTTTGATCTTACTATATATATTTTAACTATGTTAACAATATTATTTGTTTTTAAATTTATATTTCCAACAACTTTATATAATTCTTAGTAAGGAAACAAATTTAAAAAAAGCAATTAAAAAAATATTGCTTATAATAAAGAGTTAAGTACAATGTATAAAACATGGATACATGGTAAAATATTAAATATTAAATGGGATATAGTTACAATATTAAGTTGTTTAGCATTATACTTTATCAGTTATGTAAAAAAACATGAAAGCTTAATTAAATTCTATAAAAGAACAAAAATTTTTAATGTAAAAAAAACTTAATATAAAAAGAATAAGATTGCTTTGAAATCCTTTCTATATCATGATATAATTAACATATCTTAAAGAAAGGATTTTTTTAATGAAAAGTATTACATGTTGGTGGATTTAATCCACTAAATAGATTTAAAAACATTAGAAGATGCTTTAAAAAAAGCTAAACATGATGATCAAATCATTTTTACATAAACACGTTAACGAAAGTGTTATTATTAATAAATCAATAATACTAGACGGGAATGGTTATAGTTTAAAAAAATTGATAGTGATACTGTTGGAATAAAAAAATAGTAATAATAATCACTTAGTGATAAATAACTTAACATTTATTGCTAATACAAGAGCGAATGCAATTATAAACGAAGGTATTTTTAGAATTAACAAATGTAAAAATGAAATTAAATGGACCAGTTCGTAAATTCTTACCATTATTATATTCAGACGGTTCTAAATTAATTTTTAAATAATTGCGAATTGTTAAAAGTTAATACAACACAAAAATACAACAACAAAAAGCAACAAATTGTAAATTTTATAATTATTATGGTGATAATATTCATATAGAACCAAACGATAACTCAAATGAATTTTTCTAATCTTTATGGACGTAGTAAATTCATTAATTGTACGTTATCACACATGGATATTGATAATTCTCAAATAGAAAAATTGTAAAATTGGACCATATACACATATTAGTAATTCAAATTTAAAAAAATATAAAAATATATCAAAAAGATGAAGAACTAAATGTTAAAATAAAAAAAGAAACTAGTTATGGTTTATTAGATAACCAAAGTGATGAAAAAAATATTGTTTATATTTAACAGACGATATAACATTACAACATTATAACATTGAAATTCAAGACCAAGAATTTATTCCAATTTTTTTGGTAATCATGTTAATTTAGAAATTAACAAAACAAAAAAACCAATACGGAATATGAAAATGAATTATATAATAGTACATTAAAAGTAACCGATACTAATGATACAAACTATTGGCATTTAAGTAACTCAAAATTATCAGCTGTTCGTTCTAAAATCAATTCAAATATTAAAGAAGAAACAGGATTAGATAAACTTAATAAATTAATAGGTTTACAATCAGTGAAAAGAAAAATCAATGAAATAATGAATAATATTCAAGTACAATCTCAAAATAAAAATGACGATTTTGAATTTTCATACCATATGATTTTCTCAGGTGAACCTGGTACAGGTAAAACAACAGTAGCGAAATACGTTACAGAAGCATTATACGAAGTTGGAGCAATACCTGAAAATAAATTTACTGTAGCAACCGTTGATTCATTAGTTGCTGGTTATGTTGGACAAACAGCACAAAAAACACGTGAAGTGCTTGAAAAAGCTGTAGGTGGTGTACTATTTATAGACGAAGCTTATATGTTAAATGTAAAACAAGGTCAAAATACATTTAATGATGAAGCGATTGGTGTATTAATTGAATTTATGGAAAATAGACGTAAAGACTTAATTGTAATTTTAGCTGGTTACAAAAAAGAAATGACAGAATTTCTAGCAAGTAACACAGGTCTTGATAGTCGTATAGAAAAGAGTTGAATTTGAAGATTATACACCACAAGAAATGGTTCAAATATTTGAATTAATGCGTAAATCAAATAATATTGAATATATAGACGAAGATAAAATCAAACAAAAACTTAGAAAAAAATATTTTACATTAGTTACCCAACTAAATTTACAAATACCAGACGTTAATGGAAGAATAACTAATGGTGGTAATGGTCGTTTGGTGAGAAATATATTCCAAAAAAATAATTACTGAACGTAATAGTAGGATTATTAATGAAAATATAAATGATCAAAGAGTAACTATGGTAGACGTATTAAAAGGTTTTGAAAAACGAAATTAGAAAAAAATTCAAAAATAGAAAGATATAAGATAGGTGATTATGTGTTAAATAAAATAAAAAAACGAATATTAGAATCAAATGAATTATCAGAAGAAGATTTAGATAATATAATAAACGCAGATGCAAGTGTATTAATTGATCCTGAATATTTATATGATATTGAAAAAAATTAATAGATAAATTGCATGACGTTAAAAATAAAAACAACAAAAAAATCCAAAAACAACTTGTTATATTAGATACTGATTATGATACCGACGGAATACTAAGTGCATGTGTATTAACAGCGGCACTGGGTGTTTTTAATATAAATCATAGAATATATGTACCAAGTATGGATAATGGTTACGGGTTAAGTAAAATAGCTGTAGATGAAATGATTGACTTATTTGAAAATGACGGATATAAAATTGATACAATTTTAACAGCAGATAATGGTACAAGTGCAATAGAAGGAGTTGAATATGCTAAAGAAAAAGGTTTTACTGTATTGATAACAGACCACCATTTACCAAGTGTTGAAGGTGTATATCCAAATGCAGATGCTGTAGTAAATCCAAATACACCTCGTGATGAATATCCATATAAAGGTAATGCAGGAGCAACAGTAGCTTGGAAAGTAATGTTAGCATATGCAAGAAAATATGCTCCAAATGACGTGTATGATATTTATAATTTAATTGTATTTGCAGGTATGGCTAATTTAAGTGATGTTATGCCAATGACAAATGAAAATCACTTTATGACAAAAGAAGCTACAAAAACATTAAATGAATTAAAATCACCTTATGGTAAATTTGCATATACAAGAATGGGTTGTGACAAATATAATATGGTCTTTGACGGACTGCAAGAATTTGTAATTAATATACAGAAAATACGTGATGAAGATAAAGGAAAATCATCACCTTATCCAACTAATGAAGAATTTATAAGTTGGTATATCTCACCTATGCTAAATGCAGCACGTAGAGTAAACGGTTCACCTATAGTAGCTTTCAAAGCGTTGTTACATCATGACGAAAATAAACGATACGAATACACTAAAGAATTATACGAATTAAATAAACAAAAAACAATATTACGAGATAAAGCATTAAAAGAAATTAAATATGATGAATTATTACCAAATTCAAATGTTGCTCTTGTAAATTGTAAACATGGTATCTCAGGAATTGTAGCATCTAAATTAATGGATACTAACGATAATCCAACATTCATATTTAGTAAAACAGGTGATTCGTTAAGTTGTTCAGCAAGATCAAGTAATTTACCATTACCTATGATAATAGATATTGTAAAAGATTTTGATAAAGATATAATACTTGGTGGTGGTGGACATGCTAACGCAGCAGGATATTCAATACCGATTAATAAATTCAACGAATTTAAAAAAAATTATGTGATGAAGCATGTATAATAATTAAAGAAGAACTAATTAGACAAGAAGAAGAACTAATTAAAAAGTGGTAAGAAAGTTATACTACCTCAAAATAATTGTTTATTTACAATTGGAGAATTAGAAGAAACTATTGAATATACACCAATAAATATAACAAATATATTCCCTAACCAAATTGAACAAACAATTAATTATTTAGATACACTACGTCCATACGGTCGAGATTTTTAATGTTCAACCTACATTCTTATTAAAAAGTAAATGCTAAATATCTAAAAAGATACCCTAGATTACAATCCTAACTTCTGGGGCGGGAAAACATTCAAAACAAAATTAAATGATATTGAAATACTTACATTTAATACTAAGTTAGCTGATAATATTAAGAATATGAATGATGATGATACTGTTGAATGTAATGTTCGTTTAAGTATTAACGAATTTCGAGGTATAAAAACACCTCAATTTGTCTTAGAATAGGGGTGAGAAAATGAAAAATACAATAAGAATTATAGTAGCAATAGCTCTAATAATTGTTGGTGTTATGATTTTCGCTAACAAACCAGTGAAAGAACATTATTTACAAGAAATTAATAATGATACAAAACAAGAATTAAAAGAATTAACACCAGAAGAAATTAAGAAAAACGAAGAAGTACCAGCAACATATAATTTTTGACGATGTTAAATCAATTGATACACCAACAGTAGTAAAACAAAAAGTTGGAAATAAATCAAAACTACCATCAATAGGTGAAATTGCTATACCAGAACTAAACATGAATTTACCAATTGTAAATGGTACAAGTCATAATAGTATGTTAGTATCAGCTGGTACATTAAAACCAAATCAAATAATGGGGCAAGGTAATTATACATTAGCAAGTCATTACTCAAATGCATATAATGAAACATTACTATTTTCACCATTAAAACATGCTAGAGCAGGTATGAAAGTATATTTAACAAATGGATCAACAATTTATGTATATAAGATTACAGAAATTCAAACTGTTGAACCTACTGCATTAGAAGTATTAAATGAAACAGAATATCCATCTATTACACTAATCACATGTGAAACTGTAGATGCTACACATAGACGTATAGTTAAAGGTGTATTAGAAAGAGAAATTCCGTCAGATACAGCAAGTAGTGATATTAAATCAGCATTTAATATCCCATTCAAAACTTATTAGAAAGGAAATTATGACTGATGACATTAGACAATTTTTCTAACATTTGAAAAACATAGTATCAATATTAATAATTACATTATTAATGATAAATATGTGTATGAGTATTGTTATTGACGATAAAGTATATGGTACATTATCTTTACTATATTTATTATCAATACCATTATTACTTGCATATCCATTAACATATGCGTTAGTAATACTATTTATTCAAATGATAATTATCACACGTAAAAAATACGAAAAAAATCATAAAACTATTTATCGAAAAAAATAGATAAATATACAAGACTAAAAAAATATAATCAGAAGTAAAGCAATTGCTTTACTTCTTTCTAGGAGGTTAAAATTTTATGAAAATAAAAAAACTAAGCGAAACAGCAACATTACCTGATAAAAATCATAACGCAGCAGGTTTTGATCTATATGCATCTAAAGATGTTGTTATTGAACCTGGACAAAAAGCTATTATTCCAACAGATATAGCAATTGAATTACCAGAAAATACATTCGCACATATCGTAGGTAGAAGTGGTATTACAGCAAAAACACATATAAATGTATTAACAGGAACAATTGACAATGACTACAGAGGACCACTTGGGATAATTGTTCAAAAATACATTACCTGCAATATATCATCATAATAGATTAGTATATGATTTAGAAATTAAAAAAATTAGATAGAACAACAGAAAAAAAATTGAAGTTTCACAACCACGAAACTCATACTTAATAAAAAAAGGAGATAAAGTAGCACAACTAGTATTATATAAATCAGTTGATGTAGAATTAGAAGTAGTCAGCGATTTAACATCAACATCAAGAAACGAAAACGGATTTGGTTCTAGTGGTGTTTAATTAGTAATTTATGGAATATTTTTTTACTGAACAATCATTAAATGAAGATACACCAATATTTAATGAAAAAAACTTATTTAAAATACAATATAAAAAAATAACTCCTGAAAAATTTTGTAAAAAAATATAACAAAAAGTATCGAAATCATTGAAAAAAATGAGAATCCGATATATAATATATACAAAGGTGTTACATATATATTAAATCCCAAATACCCATACCCTGTTGAACTACCTTTAAATGTGTACAATAAAAACAATCCGAGAAGAAATTAATGTAATACATATGAAACAGGGTATATTCTACAAAAAAACTAGCTAAAAATAAATGGTTTACAAATAAACCATAAAATAGAATTAACTAGTAAAAAAACGTGCATTAGAAGAACAAGATTTAATGAATTATTTTTTTCTTGGAAGCCTAATATAATCATAATTCCAGAATTGTTTAATTGTGATTGTATAGGAATACCAGGACTTAATTTATATCAAGAAGATCACTTTTACCATATTAAAACATGTTATCAAAAAAAGGTATTATGGTTCCTATATATAGTATTGACGGAAATATTTATAAATACCAATTAAAAAAAGTGAACTTATTAAAGGTAGTGTTAAATTAAAAAGCACGTACAAAAGACGGGTTTAGTGTAATGCATTCAGAATACTTTGATAATAATATTTATTATTTAGGTGATGAATATAAATTTATTAAATCAAATTTTTACAGGTATAGAAATAGAAAAATATCAATACTAACGAAATACTAAACGTAGAATTAGGTGAAGATGTAACTAAATATTTTTCCAAATAGACCAAAGATAATTGATAAAATTAAAGTTGAAATGAAAGCAAAATATAAATGGTTACCAAAAAGCTTCAATGATAAAAAGATGATATTAATACAAAAAGCAATGACGCATACAGAAAACATCTTTTTACAAAATAAAAAAAGGTGATAATAATATCTTAATAATAACTGAAGGTATATTAAAAGCTCATATAATTAATAAACATTTTTTTCAAATCATAATATAATCGTAGCAGCAACACCAGGTATTGCAAAAAGTATGTTAAATAGTCTCATGCAAGATATATTTAAATTACCCAATATAAAAAGAAGTACTTATAGCATATGATAACGATGCTTACAAAAAAATAGATTAGTAAACGATGCAATATCTTATTTATTTCAAAAAAATTAAGAAATCATTTCAACACAAAAAGTTATAACATGGGATAAAAGAATATAAAGGATTAGACGATTATTTAATTAATAATAAAAAAATCGAAAAATTCATATATGGAACACCAAATCAAATTTATCCAATTCAAAAAAATCAGAATATCCATATCCTTATCATATCACAGGAAAAAGAGCTAAAAAAATTTTTGAATGGATTGAAGAATTAAAAAAATCAGGAGAAAGAAAAAAATAATGAAATTTGAAAAAGAAAAAAACATCAAATACTATTAGATAAAAACTATACAATATGGATATAAAAGCAATTGAACCGTATACTGTAAAAGAACATGATAATGTAATAGGCTTATTAGTTAAATATCATGACCAAAATACAGATAACGGAACATATTACCTAGAAATTCAAAAAGACAATACAGTACAACTAAGAGTTGAAACTCCAAATACAATTGCAAAATTTTTGAAAAACTCAAAAACATTATCGATGAAATTAAATTAGCATTAGACAAAAACAGATATAAAAAAATTAAATACATATGATTTTTGTTACATTATACGCAACTTTAATACATGATACTGTAATACTACCATTAGCACAGCAATTATATCCAGAAGATCTAAAAAAACAACATATTTATAAAGAACAATATATGAATGTATTTCTAAATGATGTTTTTAAATTATCACTTAGCTGAAGATAGTGAACAAATAAATGAAATAACAATAAATGGTAAACCATATTGGTTTAAGCAACTAATTGAAGAACAATATTCAGATATTGTTAAAAAAATTGGAGGACGATTATGAAAAACGTATTAAAAAAATAATAAAAAAACCTCTAATTAATGCAATAGTTGGTATGTTGCTCTTTGCAATACCATTTTTTTATTCATATAAATTTTTTTATATTGATATGTTCCTAGTTATAATCTCATATGCAGGGTTAACATATGCTACTTTTTACAGCATTCTTTTTATTTATTAGAAGAATTTACAGAGTACAAAGACCATAAAAAAAACATTTAAAAAAATTTCTAATATCGCATCTGGTTGTATTGCAATGATAATGATTATTTTTATTTAGTTTCCCAAGTCTATTACCAAACTATACAGGTAATGAAAATGGATATGTAAAAGAACATACAATCTATGTAACTACAAACCATGAATGTGATTACTGTGAGATTAGCAAAGACACACTTAAAAGAGCAGTATTTTTTTATATAACATAACACATGATAAAAATGTACAAGTAGTTGATGTAAGTAATGACACAAATCTTGGTAGAAGTCTAAACACTAAAGTAAAAATCTTTGGTAGTATAGTAAAAGTAAAAAATAATGAAGTTAAACAAATTCCTTATTCAAGAGGAACAAGTGATAAAAAAACCATTAAAAAAACACCAACAAGTTATATCTATAAAAGTATCTATGATATTGAAAAATCATAAGGAAAGGAATGATATAATATGTTAGGAAAAACACATAAAGCATTTGGTGCAACAGCAGTAGCAATAACAGCTATTGGTTATTATCATATAACAGGACACCATATAACACAAGACTTAGTATTTGAATTAAATACAACACCAACTAATGAAACACTATTACATATTAAACCAAATTCAAGTGAATATGTAAATTGGTTTCACCCTTTAGTACAATATATAGTATTATTACTAGCTGGAATTATCGGAGCATCTGCACCAGATATTGATCAAAGCATACCAGGAATGAAACATCGGACTTGGACACATACCTTATGGGCAATTTTAATATTTAGTGGTTTAACCTATTATTTAAGATACCATTATTTAAGTAACGAATTATTAATTGATATGACATTAGTAATTGCAATGTTTGGATTTACTATAGGTTATGCTAGTCATTTATTCGGTGATGCATTTTCAACATCAGGTATCGACTGGTTTTATCCTTTAATAGGTTATAAAACATATGGTAGTGGTGCTAGTGTTGTCCGAGGTTTCCGTGGACCATTTATACCTATCTATAGCGTTGGTCATGGTGTTATCGGTGCTGGTTTTTGGTCAGGCGTAGCATTTATACTAAGTCTATATTATATATTATTGTTATAGAAAGGAAAAGAAATTATAGTGAATAAAAAAAACTACATAATATGCAACTAAGCAAATCTCTATCTAAAGAAGATAACATCTTTCAAATGTCAAATATACTATCAAAAAAACCAAATGAATTGCATTTAAAAGATATCTTAAAACAAATGGATAGGACACCAAATACATTATATAGTTATTTACAAGCATTACATAAAGCTAATGCGAAAAAAATAAAAAAATATCAAAAAAATATTTATTTAATTATAAACCACATAATGAATTACAAGAAAAAAAGAACTAAGTAATTTATACAAATTAACTAATAAAGATGTACCTTATGAGTTAGAACAATTTAGTAAAGAAAATATAAGTGATAATTTCTTAGATAATTTATTTTTACTTCACATTTGTCTTTAAATATTGTAAATAATTGCAAAAAAATAATTTCTGTTATCATGGAAATAAATTAAAATATCCTTTCTAATAGAAACTTGCCAATTTTTGGTAAGTTTTTTTATATTACAAATTAAAGACATTAAACATTTAACTTCACAAGACAGTAAATTTGTGCTATAATGTTATTATATCTTGAAAAAGAAAAGGATTTTTTTATTATTTATGAAAAAAAGGATTACTCATAGGTTTAAGCACCACAATACTTGCAACAGGTGTTTATGGTGCATCTGCTTATACAGGTAATAAAACAGATTATTCATCTCCATTTACATGGAATCAAACAGACCAATATGATGTTAATACATTTGGACCAAATGGTTTAGATTGGCGAATGGCAAGTTGCATGATACAAACAGCAACGTTTTTAAAAATTAAAACAGGTTCAGCGGATATTGGTTATGCACCAAAAGACCTTAAATTAACACTTGATAAAACAAATGGTTATGCAAGTACTGGTTATTTAAGTTATAAAAAAGTAGATTTTGGTGATGATTGGTATCTATACGGAGCACAAGAAGAACACGGTGTACGTGCAGCAACATATGATGATGTTATTCGTTACTATAAAGAAGGTTACGTAATTGGTATGCGTGTAATAAGTCCAGCAGGACCACACTTTATTGCAGTTGACCATATAGACGAAGACGGAACAATGCATATTTTCGACTCAGGTTTTAGAGGAACTAAATTTACAGATACATATAATAAAAACTCAATTACTGATGTTGTATTATTAAAATCTAAATCTGGTAAAAAAGGTTATGATTTACCAACATTATATAACCATGTAGCTGGAACAAAACTATACGATAAAGTTGATCAAAATACAAAAGCAGAATCTGAAGAAGATAAAGCAAAAGAAGTTAAAAAACTTAAAGTAATTGCTGATGCAAAAAAAGCTGAAAAACTTAAAAAAGTAGAATATGCAGTATCAAATGCTGAAAATTCAAAAGATGAAAAACAAATTACATATGCACATACATTAGTAAGTTCGTTAGAAAAAAATCAGAACGTACTGATTTTTATAAAACGTTTAAATAACATCAAAAAAAGGTTAAAATAGTTATAAAAATAATTCATTATAAATAAAAAAATATATTTAAAAAAATAAATTTTTTTCACATATATAAAAAAACATAAAATTAAAGAAAGGAATAGAGATATGACAGAAATAACACTTACAACAAATTCATTGTTATATAAAGATAAAAACGAACAACTATATAAATATTTTTGATGACATAACACCTCTATTCTCTTTCTTAGTACGTAGAACAATTCATCATTTGAATCATGATTTAAACGGTGAAAAATATAAGTAAATACCGAACTAGATTAAAACAAGAATACCAATTAACAAATAGATTTACAAAAAGCAGTTGTTATTACAGCTAAAAAAATACTTTAAAAATTATCTACAGAAGCAGGTAATTATTTACATTCGACATATGCTACAAAAAAATAAAGAAAGTAAATGCTAAAATAATCAAAATAAAAAGCAATATTAAATAATCCAAAAACTAAAAAAACATAAAAATAAAAAAATCTCAAAAATCAAATTATTTTTGGTTTCAAATGAAGAAAAAAATAAACTTATTCAACTTCAAAACAACGGACCAAAAACCAATGTTGACATTTGGTACGAAGAAATTATTAAACAACAATAAAGATTTATTTGTACAAAAAAAGAGATAATCAAATCATTTATATAGGTGATAAAAAAATGAATATCTAGGAAATCAACAATTTAAATTATTCTATAATAAAAAAACGAAATAAATTCACTTATAAAATTAGACTTGAAAATACATATATTGAAGACTCTAAATATATATATGGTGAGTTTATTATAAAGGATAATATTGCTAAAAAAAGAAATATTAAAAAAACATTGACAAACCCTAAATCTAATCCATTATCGTTTAGAATAATTAAAAAGAATGATGTTATATATTTACAAATAATGTATAGAAGACATGCAGAACCTAAAACCAGAAATTCTCATGGTGTGATTGGTGTTGACTTTAATAAAGGATTTATAATGATTAGTGAAATAAATCAACACGGAAAAATTATTAAATATTGACCGAATGGATTATATTCACAAAGGTAAAGCTGGAGTAACAAAAAAATTCTATGTTACATCTTGTAAAAAGATTTAGTAGATCTTGCAATTCTATCTGGAAAAAGATATTGTTATAGAAGATTTGAAATCTTTAAATAAAAAAACAAAAAAAGAAAAAAAACTGAACGAAAACATTATAACAGAATGATTAATACTTTAAAAATTCGGTAAATTCAGAAATTTCTTAGAAACACGTTGTAGTAAATTAGGTGTTGGTTTATCAATAATAAATCCTTACAACACATCTAAAATAGCACATAATAAATATTGTTACGATATGAAACTAAACATTCATAGTGGTGCAAGTTATGTTATTGCTAGACGTTTTTATAACTTAAACTAATATAGTTTTTAACTTATGATACATGATGTAGACTAGATACGAAGTCATGTGAAATCAAAGTTTTTTTAAAAATTTAGTAGTTTTTGGTTGTAATTATTGTCTGGAAATAGTTATAACTTCAAAACTTAATACATAGTAACCGTAACGCTATTTTTATTTGAAATAATAAAGAAAGGAAAAAGGTACTTATTTTAATAATATTTAAAAAAATACTTGAATAATATTAAATAAATTTAACTTTACGGTTAGTTTCTCAACTAATCTTTTTATTTTTAGACTTTACAAAAAAACCCATTTCTATGTTATCATAATATTAGGTAGGTGAAAATTTTTGAAAAAAACATATACAAAGAAATGTTAGTTATATCATCTTAGGTTTAATCACCTTAATAATAATAGGACTTGCTTTTTTGGTATAATAAATCAAGTAAATGGTTAAACGTAGGTTTTTGATACAAAACTAGCTGAAATATCACCTGAATTTGTCTCTGATAATAGATCATTAGAACTTGAAGATGACTTAAAAAGAATTTCAAAAAAACTAAATGATGAACTTGTAAAAAAATTCAAAAAAAGTAATCGTTTAACAAGTAATAGTAAAAAAATATTCATAATAAAACTAATGAATTAATTACGAAATATAAACTTAAAAACAGGTAGCGTTGTTGATAAAAAAATAACAAATTAAAATTATATATAGATATATTCGATTTTCAACAAACAGCATACAATAATATAGATTATAAAACATTAAACGAATTACATAGTAAAATCAACACAGAAGTAATTGAGCATAATAATGATTTTTGATAAAACATTATTAAATAATTTATCAAACATAATAGATGACTATAATAATTTAAACAATTTCATTGAACAAATCACTAATTATGGTCAAATCAAAAAAACAAAACAATTATGATAAAAAAACAGATGTTCATGATTTCTCAAATTTAGATTTTTACAAAAAGTAGGTAAATTCCAATACATTCAAAAACTTAAAAAAAGATTGTTTGATACAAGTGATATTCTTGAAAATAATAAATTATTAAAAGAAGAAGCAAATTGGAAATCTATTAAAAAAAGAATTTAGAATTATTTAATAAAAAAATCGTATACACAAGTTCGAGATATAAAAACAGCAAAAGATGCTCAAGGTTTTACTTTAGTATACGACCATAGAGACGGTTACGAATTAGATATGGACTCAGAAGTTATTAAAGTAGAATATAATGGTGATACATTATCAAATTCAACATACGTAAAAACATCTAAAAAAATATCAAGGTATATTTAAGTGCTAAATACAAAAAAATACAGCGAGAAGAACCTAAAAAAGATGATGATGAAGACAACAAAGATGAAAGACGTACAAGAACAGATGAAAACAGACGACAAACAAGGGAAAATAATACAAACAATGTTGATCAAAGTTCAAGCACCCAAAACTCTAATACAACAGTAGAAAGGCGGGAGTCGGACGATGACGAAGTATAGATATAGTCAGTACTTAAATGAAGATAGTGTTAAAAAAAATATTCAGAGAATATAAAATAGCATCTATCTCTAAACAAACAGGTATTAACAAATCAACTTTAAAAAAAATTATAAATATGAAAGAATACCATATAAATTAATGCCTGTTGGTATTTTTAAAAAGAACTAACTAAAGTCTCACGTGCAAGAAAAAAAGGATAAAAAAATGAAAATTAAAAAAATATTTAAATGGGTAATTGTTGGAGTATCAGCTATATTCCTATTAGCTATTGGTTATATATTTTATCAAGTACAAAAGTACACCTAAAATAGATGCTAATTTATTAACAACACATGCAGGTACAAAAAAATAACCGATAACAATGGTGAAATAATTTGGCAAAATGCAAACACTATAATTTATCCAATAAATAATGATGAAGTACCTGAATTATATAAAAAAACTATAATAGCAACAGAAGATAAAAAAACTTCGAACATAGTTCAGGTGTTAATTTCAAATCAATTCTAAACGCTGGATATGGTAAATTAAGAAGTATAGTTCAACCAAGTTATAAAGCACGTGGTGGATCAACAATAGAACAACAGTTGATTAAAAAAATACATATTATAATGGTGGACGAGGTGTTGACGTTAATCAACGAAAAATTCAAGAATGGTTTTTTAGCAAGACAATTAAATAGTCATTTTTAACAAAGACGAAATATTTAATTTCTATATAAATAAACTTGAGTATTCAGAAAATGCTATAGGTATTAAGTCAGCAATGAAAGTATATTTTAACAAAAAAACCCTGAAGATTTCAAAGATACACCAACTGACATAGCACAAATAGCTTATTTAAGTGGTTTGTCACAAGCACCAAGTTTATATAACTTATATACAAATCCAGAAAAAAAGCAAAATGAAAGAACGCAAACAATCTTAAAAAAATAATGTTAGAAGAAAATATTATTAATAATGAACAATATAACAAAGCAAAAAGAAATTGATTTAACAAAAAAACTTTACGTCCTCGTTACGAAGAAGCTAATAATATTAATAAAAAAATAATATTAAATACAAAAGCTTATGCCGAAGGTGTGTTAAATGAATTACGAGAACTTGATTATAATATTAATAATACATCACTAACAATTAAAACTTATTTAGATAAAAAAACTATTTAATGAAATTGATACTGAAGTTAAAAAAAATCAAAAATATTACCAAGATGATAAAATACAAATCGGTATGACAATAATGAAAACAGACGGTATAGTAACATATATGCTAGGTAGTAGATTTGATGATGAAAATAATCGAGCTATGAGTAGAGTTCGTTCAAGTGGTTCTTCATTAAAACCATTTACTGCATATGGACCATTATTCGAATATTTTGGTAATAAATATAGTGCAGCAACAGTAATGTCAACTGCTAATTACCAATATCCTGGAAGTAACGCTGTAATGTACAACTACGGTAAAGCAACTTATGGTAATAGAACATTAACTGATGCGTTAAGACTATCATTAAATACACCTGTAGGTAGAATAGATGATCAGATATTAGGAAGTAATAGAATGAAAGCATTTCTACACGCAAATGGTTTAGATGTTAAAGAAACATATTCATCAGTTGACGGTATCGGTTTAAATGTAAGCACATTAGATAGTGCAGCCGCATATAATGCACTAAACAATTTAGGTGAATATACATATCCAAGATTTATTGATACTATTACATTCATTGACGGAAGTCAAAAGAAAATTGAAAAACGAAGTAAGATTTCAATGCGACAATCTACAGCATTTGTTTTACTACAAATGTTAAGAGGTGTAACATTACCAAATATGACAGCAAAAGATGCTTATTTAAACAAAGCTGGATATGCAGTTAAAACAGGTTCTGTAGCGTTTGGAGCAGGAATAAACCCACCAGCACCTTACGGACTTGGTGGTAGTGATGTATGGATCAATTCAGTAACAAATGGTGGCGTGAGTATCTCAATGTGGTTAGGTTATGATACACCTAATACGTCACCACAAGTATCTGATAAATTTAAAGGACACCATGAACTAACTAAAAAACTTCAAGAAATTTACGGTGGTAATGCTCCAATGTGGAATAGACCAAATACAGTAGTTAGTATGGGTGGTAGTGGTATAAATGAAATGTTCGCTGTAACAGATGCAAAAGATACCGTTACACAAACAAACATACTAAATGAAATTACATTACCAGAGATTAACGAAATTGAACCTGAAGTAAAAGCTAATAAAGATTGGAAAAAAGAAGCAGAAAAAACTGATTTATATAAATTATGGAAGAAAAATCATAACATCCTTGATGAATTAACATTAAGTGAAGAAGATTATGATACATTAAGACGATAGATTCATTCTATCGTCTTTTTTAACCATAAAAAAATAAGCCCATAACGGACTTATTTCTAGTATTACATCGACATACCCATATCACTATTAGATGTTGGAACTTTAGATGATTGAATTTCGTTTTCAATATCAGCCAAGATATCATTCAAGTCAATACCACCATTTAAATCATTTAAACTATTTAAATTAGCTTGCATCTCATCGTAAGATTGTGCCACCTGAGCTTTATCTTGAGCTAAAATACTATCAATATCAATGTTATCTATTAAATTCTTATCAACTGACATTTCTTCAAATGATAATGGTTTATTATCAAGTGTTTCATCAGTTTTACGAACATCTTCTAATTCAGTTCTAACAGCTTCAGTTGATTCATTAACATCAACTTGTTCTGCATCTAATGTTTCAGGGCGTAGATTTTCATGAGCGTTCTCATTACGCTTATTATATATATCTAAAACTTGCATTGCTGACGCTTCTAATTGGCGAGCCATTTCAACCATTTGTCGAAGTTTTTCTTCTTGGTTTAAAGTTTTAGTATCTAATTGTTTATATCCTTCATTAATTTCTAACGCCATTTTTTTATTCTCCTTACAATATAATAGTTGATTAATATCATGGTCACATGATATAATTATTATAACATAAACTTATAAAAAAACAAACTAAAAAAACATTGAAAGACGGTGATATAATTGTTTAATGTTAAAATTCATGCCACAGGTTCAAGTGGTAATATGGTACAAATTGATAATACAATAATAGATTTAGGAGTCACAAAAAGTAAAGCAATGCAACTGGTTAATTTTGATGAAGTTGATGAAGTATTTATTTCACATAAACACTCAGACCATTGCACACCTGCACTTATAAAAGAAGTTGTTAATAGACATATACCTTTATATGTATCAGAAGATACCAATAACAAATTTAATTTAATTAATGAAGATTCAGTAAATATATATTTAATCGAGGAGTTAAATAATAAACCTAATCATACCGTTGATAATTGTCACTATAATAGGTTTCAATTAAAAAATGGTACTTATATTTATTGCATTCCGCAAAAACATGATGATATAATAAATTATGCATTTGTTTTTTTGAAAAAAAGGTAATGAACGTTTATTATATTCAACAGACCTTGACACATTAGAAAAAAGTGATGTAGGTGACGGAATACTTCATTTAGGTATGTTTGATGTAATTCTTTTAGAAGGTAACTATGATGAAATATATTTAAGAGAATATATAGGTAAAAAAACTAAAAAGAAATTAATGCAGATATTGATATTGAACATTTTACCGATCAAGAACTAGAACGTTTTGTAAAAAGAAATTACCAAATGTTAGAAAAAGAAACACGACAAATACTATTTAGAGCTGTACAAAACTTACGACACTTATCAAAATTACAAGCACGAGCTTATGCGAGAAACCATTTGAAAGAAAATGGTACATATTATGAAATCCATAGGAGTAGCAAATTTTATGAAAAAGACACTATCGAATAATACAAGATATAGATTTAAAGGAACAATTGTTGATAAAAGTATTCGAGTAACACATGGTAGATATGAAGAAATATTCATATTAGATGATGTAATAGTACTTGATACTAATACAAAATTAAAACAACAACTCCAATTACTTGAATCACAAGCAACTAGAAAACTTGATCCTAATATTAATGATGTTGTTGAGTTCAATGCTAAATTAATTAAATTAGATAATAAATATAAAGTAACATATTTAACAAACGTACTAAACCATTCACGACCGTGTAATGATAAAGTAGAAATGCGTTATCAAGTTAACAAAGAAAAAAAAGTAAAAGATACATCAGCTACACAAAAACAAATCGAATTAATGGAAGAAATGTGTGAATATTTAGGATTAGAAAACCCTAATATAACAGACAGTACATTAATAACAAAATGGTTTAAAACAATAAGAAACAAACATCCGAAAATATCATACGAATTAAAAAAATATAGAAATGAAAGGAACAAATCTTTATGTCAACAAAAAAACTTACGATTTAGAAATTCAAGAAGCTAAACTATTCTTAAAAGATAATACATTTGTTGAACAATTTCAAACAGAAGTAAATGAAGCTTTAGAATTAATTAAATCAGGTAAAACACTTACTGATGATGATTTGAAAAAAAAGTTAAAAATGCTGAAAAAAACATGTTAGACAACATGTAGCTAAATTTAAAAAAAAGCAATCAATTCAAAAAGCTAAAGAACAAATCAATATATACACACAACTAGCAAACAAAAATAGTTGAAGATGTAGGATATAATAAATTATTTGACTTCGTGCAAGAATTAAAACTTATTGCAGAAAAAGAACGTGTTCAATGTATTAACAATAAACAAACAAAAACTAAAAGAAATTATTGAAAAAAAGTTAAACAAAAATTATCCTGATATTGTAAACCTAAAAACAAATACAGATTGTTTAGCTTATATTATTAAACTATTCCCTAATTTAAATAGTGCTGATAAGAAAAAAAGATATTAAAAAAACTGGGAAGTTATTGAAGATGTAATTAATAATTTATATAGAAATCTTGATGATAAATTACAAACATTTGATTTATCAATTTTTAAAAGATTTACCATTATCAAGTGAATTTTATACAAATATTGCAGTATATTTCAAAAAAATGGAGATAAAGAATTAATAAATAATCTAACATTAACTAAACAAGATCAAAAAAATTAATTAAAAAAATAAAAAAAATACAAAAAAACAACTACAAACACCAAAAAGTAGTAATTGAACATATAGAAAAAAATTCTAAATACTGATTTATCAGATGAAGAAAAAAATTAAGTAAAATTACAAAAATTAATCCAATACCGAAATGGACAATTTTTAGGAGGAAAAAAATAAATGACAAATATTGATAACTTAACAAATAATGAAATTACAAAATTCCTAGCTTCAAAAAGTGAAGATCAAATTTTACAAGAATTATCAGCAGGTAGTGGATTTGATATGGAAAATCCATTTATAGAAGATATGTTTACAGATAGTTCAAATAACGAACTAACAACTGAAGAAGTTGTTGAAGAAATCGTTGAAGAAAAACCAAAAAAACGTAAACGTAGAACAAAAGCACAAATTGAAGCTGATAGATTAAAAGAAGAGCAAGCTAAACAAGAAGAAAATAATGAGTTAGAAGACTTAGATGAAAATATTCTTGACCAAACGGAAGATTATATTGTTGATTTAAATGTACTAGAACCTACTAAAAAAGAAAAAATTGAAAAAACAAAAGTAGTGGATAATTTCTTTGATGATGACTTTGACTTCACAACAACAAAAGAAGAAGAAGTAAAAGAACCAAAAGTTAGCATTGATGATTTAGATGATGATTTCGATTTCTTAGGTAATGACTTACCAAAAACTGAAGACACAACAAAACCTAAAAAAACAGTATCTGATTTACTTGATAATGAACTAAGTGATATTGTTATTGATGTAACAGCTAAAGAAGTTACAAAACCAAAACCTGATAAATTTGAACGACTTCGTGAAGAAGAACAAAAATTTAAAGATGCAAAACTTCAAAATGCTATCAAACAACAAAACATCATTAAAGAAGAAACAAAAATAGGACAACCTAAAAAAAGCTGGTGTGTTTGGTGAAAGTATGTCAGAAGCAGAAATTGAAGCAATGTTAAATGAACAAGATAAAGCTTCTAAACCAACACCAACTCCTCAAAAAACTAAGTTGTTAAATAGAAGTGGTCAAATACCACCTAAACCAACACAACCAACTAAAACAAAAGAAACTAAATCAGACGAAATCATAACAAATGATGAACGTTTAGAAATCAAAAATAAAATTAAACAAATTGTTAAAGAAGAATTAAGAGAACAATTACTAAGAAAAAAATTGTACAAGAAGAACTTCAAAAAAATGGATATTCAAGATCTAATTAAAGAGGAGTTCAATAACATTTTCAAATAATAAGGACGGATAAAAATTGAGTACAATCAAATTTAACGAAGAACAACAACAAGTTATTAACGCACCGATTGATGAAATAGCAGTTGTAGCAGCATCAGCAGGTTCAGGAAAAACTACAACACTTGTAAAGCGTATAGAAACGCTAATTCATAATCCTGCATTAGACGGAAAAATATTAGCTATTTCATTTACAAGAGAATCAGCAAAAGCACTAAGAGAAAAAAACTAAGTGATTTACTTGATGAAGATAGTATGAAACGTATCGTAACTGGTACGTTTCACGCTGTTTTTTTGGAAATATGATAAGACGACATGCTGATGCATTAGGTATTGAAAAAACATTTACAATCATTGATGAAACAGCAACACATAAATTAATAGAACAAACTATTGGTGTTCGAGATAAATTAGAAAAAGAATTTGAAATGTTCCAAGATTTAATTGCTGAAAAAAATCGGTAAAAAAAATATACATATAAAGATGTAAGTAATTCAGTAAGTTTATTAGTGAATAATATTCATCCAAAAATATTTAATTAATAAATCTATACCAAAAAGATATTGCATTAAAACATATTCAAATGGATAGTAAATTATATTTTTGAAGAACAATTAGATTTTTGTTGTTAAAGTATTCTTAGAAAGTTTTAAAGAAGCATGTTTAACTAATACATTAACTTATGACCAAATTCTTTTATCAACTTACCTATTAGCTATTAACGGTGAATTAGTAAAAGAACGTGATAATTTAGGATACATACTTATTGACGAGTTTCAAGATACAAATTACTTACAATATGAAATTATTAAATACTTACAAAGAGATAATATTATGTATATAGGTGATGTTAATCAAAGTATCTATGAATTTCGTGGAGCAAAACCTGAACTTATGTCAAATTTAGCAAAAAAGCATAAAGTATATAATATGAGTCACAATTATAGATCATATCAAGATATACTAGACCATGCTAATAATGTAATTCAAAACAATACTGAAGGAATTGAAATGTTTAAACCAATGGTTCAAGGTGCACCTATTAACGATACTTATTACGGTACACAAACATATCATTTTGATAGCTATGAAGATGAAGCAGACAAAGTAACAGCTATGATTAACAAATTAATTAACGTTGCTAAATTTGAACCATCAGATATAGCTGTACTTGTAAGAAATAGACTAATACCACCAACATTTAAAAACTAAATTATTAAATAGTAATATACCATTAAATGATACAACAAAAATCAGCTGATTTTTATTAAATCTGATACGGTAAAAAGATATTTTTTTAGTTTCTTAAAAATATTAGTCAATCCAAAAAGATATTTATTCATTTATGCATACAATTGATAGACCTAAAAAAAGGTATCGGACCAAAAAAACATTAGAGAAAAATTAAAGAAATTGCTAGTGAATATAATATGAATCTAGTAGAATTTGTATTATCAGAACAGGTAGAAGTTCTAACACCAAAACTTAGAGAAAAAGTCATTGGTTATAGAATGATATATAATGATTTATTAAATAATACAACTGAACACAGAGGTATTGTTGAAATTATTAAATATATTATTGATAAAACAGGATATGACGTATGGTATAAAAAAATTTAAAAAAACAGCTAAAGATTATGATTCAAACCTAGAAAAAAATTATATGATTTAGCTGAAGATTTCACACAAGAATATTTAATCACTCACCAAGACTTTACAATATTTGACTTAGTAAATGATTTCCTATTAGAATTTTTCATTAACAAATAGAGTAGAAAATACAAAAGGTGTAGTGTTATCAACAATCCATAATGCTAAAAGGATTAGAATGGAAATTTGTATTCTTATTAGGTTGTGAAAATGGTGTATTACCTGCATCAAATCAAGAAATCGAAAGTGATAGACGTTTAATGTATGTTGGTATGACAAGAGCACAACATGGTTTAATTATGACTTGTTGTGACTTTAGACCAGGATTTGATGATGATTTAAAAACCATCTATATTTATAGAAGAAAGTAAATCAAAAAGTAAAAAAAGTCTATTAAAGCACATAATTTTTTTGCATAAATAACAAAAAAATAATATAATTTAATTATACAATTTGACCTGAGCAAGTCACTAAAATGCTCAAATATAATATTTAAGAAAGTAGGTAGGATAATGGATAATTTTATCAAAGCAGTAACAGAAGATACAACTAATATCTTAGCCCCTGTTTACAAAGAAGTATTCACATTAAGACCAATTGGAGAAGAAGTTAAAGAAGAAACACTTCAAAAAAATTGCAATTAATGTAAATAAAAAAATTAGGTTATGAATTATTTGAAGACTATCACCGTGATAGATTACTTCTTGATTTTACCTTAATTACAAGAATGGCACAATTAAATATGCTAAAAACGGGGTAGAAATATGAGTGATATTTTAGGTGTAATTAATAACTTCAAAGAATTCGATTATAGTTATGTGAATTATGAAGCAGAACTCAAAATTGATAACCAATGTTCATATATAATATTTGATGTTATCATTAGAAAAAACCCGACTAAAAACGGGTTTAGTGATAATGTTATAGATGTATTAGTATTAAAAGATAAATATGAACCCAATAAACGAATTGATTGTATGCGTGTTGCACAAATGAAAAACCACAAAACAATCAATGAACACGTACAAGGTAACGAAGTACATTATTGTAAATTAATAATTGTTAAAGATACCAAAAACAAACGAAGTTGGAGCTTATATACAAGCAAATTTCCAAAAATAAAGAGGTGAAGTAAATGGATTTAAAAGAAAAAGCAATTGCATTAATCACAGAAAGTGTTAATGCACAAAAATCAGTTATATGATGAAATCGTCTTACCAACACTAGGTGAAGATGATGAAATTATGACAAGAGCATATAAGGAATATACTAAAAAATTAGGTGGATTTGATGCTAATGCATTTAAAAAATGTATGCATAAAATAAGAACAGATGTACATGAAGAGAATCCTGAATTATTTAGTTTATATGCAGATAGATTTTCACATGTATCAGATTATATAACTCATAGAAATAACTATAATGAGAAAGTTAAAACTATGTCTCAAGAAGAAGAATCAAATGAAATTCGTGAAGTAAATGTTAAAACATTAGATATTAATAGAACAAAAAGCACATAATGGTGTTATTGATTTATTTAATTCATTAAACGAATTTGCAGATCAAAATAATATCGCTAAACCTTACCCAAATAATGGTAAACCGTTCCAAAAAGGAAGTATCATAGATAGAGCACGTGTTGCTGATATCTTCAAACGACAAGAAACATTATTTGAAACATTTGAACTAAATCTTGATAATGAAAGAACAACAGAAAGTCATTACGATAAAATGCGTCATATGAACTTAACTGAATTACAAGAATACTATAAAACTTGTTTAGAACCAATTACAAAAAGGTCAAAAAAACAAACAATAATGAAAAATATACTTTTAAATAAATATGATTAAATAAGGAATAAATGAACATGATAGATAGATTAATTAAAGAAAACAAAACATATAACAGATTAACTAGAATGTTTGCTAATAAGCCTAGTGAAATTTTTTACGATATTGAGGTTTACCGAAATTTCTTTTGTTGTGGGTTTTTGGTAGATGATTTCTTCGAGTTCCATTATTTGTTGGAAAATGATGATGATTTTATTTTTGGTGGATAGGGCTTTGAAAAAGTCTTGGTATACCTTATAAAAGCTTATAACCTAAAAACTGATGCAAACCGATTTAAAATGCATTTTAATATTCAAAAACCAAAGAAAAAAATCTGATAAAAAAATATTTTTAAATTCATATTTAGATATGGAAGTTGAAGAAATTAAACCTCGTGAAGATTGGTATTTTTGGATATAATATATTAGCTTATGATATTCCAATGATTGACTTTGTTTTTAAAATCTATTGTTGACGGTAAATGTCAAACAACACCTGAAAGTATTAGATTTAAATCAGATTCAATTATCAAAGGTAGAAGTTATTTTTGATACTTTACAATATGAAAAAAATATGGAAATCATGTTGATATAGCTAAATTAAATGATAAATTATTCCAAAAAAAGGTAAACTAGTTACTGGTTTAAAAACTGGTGTAGGTTTATCAGGTGGTACAATTAAAGAATCACGATCAAATGTAACAGGTTTCTCAGATGATATCTATGATGATACATTGTATAACTTTAATGATATTAAAGAGATGCGTGATGTTGTATATAGAAAATCAACACTAGAATCAATGTTCCAAAATAGACGAGAATTACTAAACCAATTCCCTGAACTTGAACAAAATAATATTACAGTTAATAGTACAACTAAAAACTTCGTTGTAAACATTATCGCACCTCATAAACCAATTATTGATGATCCAGTTGTATCAATGATGTTTCCAGCCGCTCATGTAGCAAAAGAACGTGATGTTGAACAATTTGACGTATTAGAATACTTTAAAGAGTGGTATATAAAAAATGTGTATTTACCTGTTAAAGAACATAATCCAAAAGTAGCACATGAACAATTCTGTAAATTCTTATCAATCTATGGTATGTATGATGAAATTCGTGGTAAAAACTGGAATACAAGTAAAAGACATTTTAATAAATATCATATAGAAAGTTACGACAGAGGTGATAGAAGTAAATTATTTAAAACATACGGAACATATATACAATTTGTAGATAAGTACGGTAATTTATCATCAACTTATGTAAACTTTTCTATCGGTGGTATTCACGGTGCTGAATTAAATCTAGAATTATTAAATAGAGATAAAGAAGTTATACGTGGGCTTAAAGAAAAATATAAATACATTAGTAAAATTCCTAGTGGTGTAGTTCCACAAGGTTTCTTAAATATTATTAAAAAAACAAAGTAGAAGTAAAAATTAAAAAGTGGTAATAGATATATTCCACAAAAAAATTAGTACATGAAATTCCCGAATTTTTATTATAAAAACCCAAATGGTTGATGAAATTTTAGATCCAGAAGATTATAGTCCATTTTGTGTTGATGAAAAAAACTAAATCAGAAAAAAATTACTAGAACGCTATAAATACACATCTGTCGGGGAAACAATTCACCAAGACTTCGACGGGTATTATCCGATGTTGCTTTTGTTTATTAGGTGTATTCTATGACGGTAATGGACGTGATAGATATAAAGAAGTTTACGATAATCGTATTATGTTTAAGAAAAATGTTAACTGATTTAATTGGTGAAGAATATGATAAAAATTAACAAAAAAACAAGACGGATTAAAATTAGTATGTAATTCAGCATCAGGTGCGTTAGATGAACAAGATTACGATACTAATATTCGAGCTAATAATAAATGTATTCAAATGCGTATTACTGGACAAATTTGTACGTATATTATTGCACAGGCTCTTGCATTTGAAGGTGCACATATTCCATCATCAAATACAGACGGTATATATGTTTCAAATATAGATTTTTGAGCTAAATAAAAATCATCAAACGTGAATTAGAAAAAAAATGTTAGTTACAATTACACCAGAAAAAAACTATTCTTAATTTCAAAAGATACAAATAACCGAGTTGAAATTAATGTAGAAAAAAAGGTAAAGTTAAACCTAAAGGTGACTCTGTTACATGTTATAACGGAGCAAGTATTGTAAATAAACCAAGTAAACCTACACTTGTTGATAGAATATTAACTCATTATCTAAAAGTAGATAATTCTGTAAATAAAGAATTTGATAGAAATTTAGCTAAAGAGTTACTTATTGAATATAGAAATACAGAAAATCCAACAACATTCTTGCGTATGGCAAGCTGGATTATCCGTTCAACAGGTGGTAGTGTAATTGTAGATGACCAAAACGAAATTCATGAAGGTACATTACGTACATTCTTAGTAAATGAAGGACGTACACTTAAACAATTTAAAGTAACAAATCAAAATGTATCAGCTAATATTGATGAATATTTAAATGATTTAGCAGATGATGACATATTTGGTAAAACCAGAAGATGTCGCAGAAGTATATCGCTTGAATATCCAAGATAGATTCGCTGAAAAAAACTTTATCAGCTTTAGATTATAAAAGAAATGTATAAAGGTAAATACGTTGATGAAAAAAAGGCTCTAAAAATTAGTGTACCAATTCTAAAAATCAATGAAAATTTCAAAAATGAAAGATGATATGCAATTAGTATATTATAATGAATCGTTACTGAAAAATGGATAGTGAAAAACAACAAGAAATTATTAATAACTTAAATTATGATGCTTACATTGATATGATAGAAAAAGAATTTAAAAAAACTGGAAAAAAATCCAGAAATTCCGCCAATTAAAGTAGCATAATTTATGTTTGACTTTTCACCACTAATTAAATATTATAAATATTATCTATGCTTAATATTAATTACTATGTTAAGCATAGTTAATTTACAATTAAAGTCAGATATCTATTCATTAAACAATGAGCATCATCAAAATAATATAACTATTAATAATACAACACATAAAATAGAAGAACAAAAAGAAGAAATTTTTAAAATTAAGTGATGAAAAAAACGCATAAAATCAATTGCAAGAGAACTTAATTTACAAAAAAACAAAAAAATAATTAAAATTTCTTAAAAAGATTTCAAAAAAACTCTTGACTTGTTAAAAAAATACTATGATATAATTAATTCATAAGTCAAAAAGATTAAAAACAATTTTTTTAAATACAAAGGAGATTAAATAAAATGGCTAAACCAAATACAACAATTAAAGTTAACGATGTACCTGTAGGAATTACATTACAATGGAATGATATTAAAAAACGTTACGTAAGACGTTTAACAATGTGGTTCGATGATGTGGAAGATATTCCAGCAGAATTATTTGAATTTAAACGTTCTCAATCTAAAGATCCTGAGAAAAGAAATAAATTCGTATTTAGTAACTTAAACTACTATACTGAAACAGAACCAAAAGGTGATAGTTTAGTACCTATTAACAATAGTAAAATTGATGAAGATACTGATTTAAATGTTATCAAAGATTTCATGGTTAAAAAATATCAAACAGCTAAACCAGATACTAAATACCGTGTATTCGTTAACGTAAACGGACAATACTTAAATGTTGATTCTAAAATCGATAATCAACCATGGATTATCTTCAACAACCAAGATTATCCTGGAGATGTAGAATTACAAAAAACAAATCCTAGAGAAAACAAAAAAATCGGAATTCCTTTAGCTCATGGAAAATACCCAGCGTATTTCATTAGTGGAACAAGATTAGATGTAACACTACGTTCAATGAGTACAAGTGACCACCCAGATAACTATTTCTATAACGTATCATTATCAACAGATACATTATCTCAAAAAGATTTATTTAGATTTAGTAGACCAGGTGTTGTACCAGGAGAAGATTTTAGTGTAGCACATATTGAAAGATCAATTGAAAAAGACGAAGTTGAAGCTCAAACTGAAGAAGTAGCAGACTTTGATTTCGACTTAGATGAACTATAAAATTTAATTTAGTACGGTGGAACGTTTCTGCCGTACTATTTTTTTAATGGTGATAAAAAAATGCGAGTTATAATACAAGCCAAAAAAATTGGCAATTAAAAGATATAAAAATAGCAAAATTAATTAAATGGTATCAAGATAATAATAGAGTACATGTACTTAATTCACCTAAGAAAAATATATGAATTTTTTTATATGATATTGCATTAGATGATTCACATCTATATAGTAATTACGAAAAATATTATAAAAAAATCCGTATAAAAAAATATAAGTTTAAACGATATTTATTACCAATTCTTAAAACAAAGTGATAATATTCCATTACTTTATATAGCAACTTATAAAAATGGACATTATAAACACATTGAAAAAAATTAAATGTTGTAACACTTAGTGAAATGGTAAAAAGAGGTTACAGGTGATAGAAATGAATAGACGTGATTTAAAAAAACTAATAAAAAAACACAAGACCCTGAAAAAAATTCAAAAGTATACTCTTAAAACACAATCTTGATATACTATATTATAGTGATAGTTTAATTGATTATCTAAAAAGAATATTTAGAAATAATTGAAGAAGACTATAAAGATATAGGCTTTGTACGTGAAATCTTAGAACCTAAATTAAACTACGATATTAAAAAAATATAAAGAAAAAAATACAAAAAAATATAAAGATACAATAACTAAAAAAAGATTTAAATTATAATTATAATATAAACACAGTTGAACAAGATTTAAACAAACTTGATGAGTATAATAAAATATTAAGTTATAAATCAGGTTATGAATATGGTAAATATTTATGCCATGAATGGTTATTAGAAATATTGAAACCATAATTCAAAACAGTTATACACATTAAACAAAAATTAATAATAAATATGCAAAAATTGAATATATCACAATATATAAATAAAAATCTAAAGAAAGGAATAGAGATATGACAGAAACAACACTTGTAAGAAGTTCATTATTGTATAAAGATAAAAAAACGAACAATTATATAAATATTTTTGATGACATAACACCTCTATTTGCTTTCTTAGTACGTAGAACAATTCATCATTTAAATCATGATTTAAAAAGGTGAAAAATTTAAGCAAAATATCGAACCAGATTAAAAAAAGAATACGGGTTAACAAATAGATTTACAAAAAGCGGTTGTTACTACAGCTAAAAAAATACTTTAAAATTAGCTATAGCTAGTGGTGATTATTTACATTCAACCTATGCTACAAAAAAATTAGGAACGTAAATAGTAAAATAATCAAAACAAAAAGCAATATTAAACAATCCAAAAAAACTAAAAAAACATAGAATAAAAACAACAAAAAAACCAAATTATTTTTGGCTTCAAACGAAGAAGAATAAACTTATTCAACTTCAAAACAACGGACCAAAACCGATGTTGACATTCGGTACAAAGAAATTGTTAAATAACAATAAATATTTATTCCTTAAAAAAAGAGATAATCAAATTGTTTATATAGGTGATAAAAACGAACACCTTGGTAATCAACAATTTAAATTATTCTATAATAAAAAAACGAAATAAATTCACTTATAAAATTAGACTTGAAGATCAATACATTAAAGGCTCTAAATATATATATGGTGAGTTTATTATAAAGGATAATAAAGCTAAAAGAGAAATTCTTAAAACACTTAAATCACCTAAATCTAATCCATTATCATTTAGAATAATTAAAAAGAAATGAAGTTTTACAATTACAAATAATGTACAGAACTGGTTCAGAACCCTAAAAACTAGACATTCTAATGGTGTGATTGGTGTTGATTTTAATAAAGGATTTGTAACAATTAGTGAAATTAATCAACAAGGTAAATTATTAAATTTAGACCGAATAGATTATATTCATAAAGGTAAAGCTGGAATAACAAAAAAACTCAATGCATCATCTAGTAAATGATTTAGTAGATTTTTGCAATTCTATCTAGAAAAGATATTGTTATTGAAGATTTGAAATCTTTAAATAAAAAAATAAAAAAAGAAAAAAATCTGAACGAAAAACATTATAATCGAATGATTAATACTTTAAAATTTGGTAAATTCAGAAAATTCTTAGAAACACGCTGTGATAAATTAGGTGTTAGTTTATCACTTGTAAAACCATACAACACATCAAAAAAATAGCAAACAATAAATACTGTTATGATATGAAACTAAATATTCATAGTGGTGCAAGTTATGTTATTGCTAGACGTTTTTTTATAACTTAGACTAATATAGTTTTTAACTTATGATACATGATGTAGACTAGATACGAAGTCATGTGAAATCAAAGTTTTAAAATTATTAGTAGTTTTTGGTTGTAATTATTGTCTGGAAATAGTTATAACTTCAAAACTTAATATATAGTAACCGTAATACTATTTTTATTTGAAAGAATAAAGAAAGGAAAAAGTTACTTATTTAATTATTATTTAGTAATATTTGAATAATATTAGATAAGTTTAACTTTATGGTAAAAAAATAATGGAAGAATTTAAAAAAAGAAATGCATGAAGCAATTGATAGTTTAACTGAAGAAGATAACTACTTTTGTGTACTTAATAAAAAAATGATGAATTAACATATGCTGGATTTGGTCAAGATAGAGATACTATCTTAAATTTAGCAGTTGCAATTAATGATTTTTCAGCAGATCAAATAGGTATACTGCTTTATCTAATCGGTGCTGAACATCCAATGATATTAAATGCAGTAATCGAAACTTTAAACAAAGATTTAGAAGAATAACCTTAATCCATTGACAATAAAAAAATCATACATGATAAAAATAAAAACTATATGATTTTTTTATGAAAGGATAATTGTAAATGAAATATAATATTACAAAACATAAGCTAACACCTGTATTCACGTTTCCGATGTTATTAGTAGGTGGAGCAGTAACAACAGCTCACGCTGAAACTGAAAACGAAACTAAAACTGAAACAAATGCATCAGTAAAACCTTTATCAACAGAATACAGACAACGCTTAGAAAATATTCGTATAATTGAACGTATTAAAAAAGCAGAATCTCAAGAAGAAAAAACTGCTTTGAAAACACAAAAACTTAACTTAATTTTAGAACAAAAAAAACGTAAACTAAAATTTGTTGAAGAAAAACCAAAAGAAGAAGTTACACCAAAAGTTAACAATAAAGAAGTTAGTGTAAAAACGACACGTTCTGAAACTACAACACCAGTACGTAGACAAACTGTCTCTCAATCAAGATCTTATAGCACACCACAAAGTATTACAAGTGGTACTCTTGGTAAAATAGCTTTACCACAATCAACTGTAGCAGGAAATGCTTATGGACATGGTTGGTGTACTTGGGGTGTTAAACAAGTTGCACCGTGGGTAGGAAATAACTGGGGTAATGCTTATCAATGGGCAGCAAGTGCATCAGCACAAGGATTCCAAACAGGTTCAACACCAAAACCAGGTTCTGTAATTGTATGGAGTGGAAACCACGTTGCTTATGTTACAGATGTACGTGAAGACGGAATGATTCAAGTTGTAGAAGCAAACTACGCTGGTAATCGTTATTTAGCAAACTTCCGTGGTTGGTTTAACCCAAACGGAATTCAAGGTAGTGTAACTTATATATATCCAAAGGCTTAGTCTAACTAAGTCTTTTTTTAATTTTTAGAAAGTAGGTAACAATGGCAATTAAAGTACAAGACCATTTAGGTAATAGATTTAAAAGTATACGTGAAATGGCACTTTTTCATGGAAAAAACCCAACAAAAGTTGCAGTAAATTTAAGAAAAGGTATGACACCTGAAGAAGCTCTATTTCATAAAAATAATCAACATTATAAACCTGTAAAAGACCATTTAGGTAATTACTATATTAATTTAAGTGAAATGTGTAAAGCATATAACATACTACCAGCAACATTTAGATACAGAACTAAAAATTAAAGGTTTCACATTAAAAAGAAGCACTAGATGATTGTATATTTGAAAATAGTAAAGGTAAAAGATTTAAAACATATAAAGCTTTAGCTGAATATTATGATATACCTTACCAAAAAAAGTAATAGATAATAACTCAAAAAAATAAAAAAATTTATTAGAACAAAGTAAAAACAAACCAATATAAAACTAATATCGACCATCTAGGTATTAAATATAATTCTTTTTGAAGATATGTGTAAACATTATAATCAAAATCCAAGTACAGTAATTAAAAAGACTTTATAGAAAAAAATACCGTTAAAAAAACGCTCTATTAGGAACTGTTATTGATCATAAAGGTAATTATTATCATAACCTTAAAAGCAATGTTAAAATCATATAACATTCCGTATATTACTTACAAGACACAAATTAATAAAGGTTACAGCTTAGAAGAAATAATTGAAGGTAAGGAAGTTGATATTTACGGTAAACGTTTTTAAGACACTTAAAGACTTATGCAAATTTCATAATATAGATTATCAAAAAAATACAGATACTATAAACACACAAATAACATAAAAAAAAATTAAAGAATTATACAATAAAAAAATCAGTAAAACATTTGCAAAAAAATCCTAATATCATGGTAAAATAGACATATCTAAATGAAAGGAAAGAATTTTTAGAATATGGAATTTAACGATTACAATGATATAAATACGGAACTTGACTTAAAAAAACCTTACTTGAAGGTACAACAGCAAGTATATTAACACCACAATTAGCAAAAAAATAACAGAAGTAAGTAATACAAAAAAACCAAAAAAATTATCGCTGATATATTAATTAGAGAGATGCATAAACAGTTAAATAAAAAAATGTAACAAAAAAATATTACACAATGGTGCTATTCATAAAATAAGTTATTTTGACGTAGAACCCCTAACAAGAGGTAATTGGTCTATTATTAGCTTAATGCTACTTAACGTATCGTATAACGAACAATGTATAATAATTGAAAGTATATACCCAGTAGATTTGCAACTACCAGCAAAAAGCATTTGCTCTAAACTTTACAAATAATACCGAACAAACTGTTTATATTGAAAACGATAAAGAAGTAGTTGATAAACTAGATTCAGCAAATGTAGGTATTGCATTATTACTAGCAATGATTAATTCACTTGGTGGTAGTGTTAATCATATTGATAGTGTAAAAAAATCAAATGAAAAAAACTTAGAAAAAAATACAAAAAGATATGAAAGAAGTTAAAAAGTTTTTAAACTAGGACATGAAAGTTCACAACAAGCTTCTAAATTCAGAGACAGGTTAGGTAGATAAAATGGAAAAAAATTAAAGAAAATTATAACATTTATCTACAACAACCTAAAAAGATTATTTAAATAGCATTATAACAATAGCTACTATATTAATTACATTATATGGTTTACATTCAATACAAATAATAGATAATTCAACACATGATGCATTTCAGAATATTTATAGTTATTTAATCATGATTTATTTTTATTCTTATAGCTATATTAGGTGTGTTTATCTTCAAAAGAGCATTAAAGAAAAATAACAAAAGAAAAAAACTATAGATATAGATATTAAAAATATCTAAAAAAACTTTGAATTATTAACAGGTATACTATTTATTATAATATTAATAGCATCGTTAATTAGTACTAATTTACAAGTAACAACAAATACGGTAATATGTTTATTTTTATGTTGTATGTAGATTAAGTATAATAATATTGGATAAGGTTGGTAAGAAAAAAATGGAAAAAAACATTAAAACAATTAACAAATAAAGACGTTATACAATATTATCTAACAAATACAATTATAGTATTAGCACTATTTGATTTAGCAAATCATGTCGTTTATAAAGATAGTTTTATAAAAAGTACTTAATATTATAGTAGCATATATAAGTCTAATTGCAATACTGTATTTAATAATAAAAAGATATTAATAGTTTAAATAAATTAAATAATAAGTTAAATATCGGATTAAATCCAACACTATTATTTATTTGTATATATGATATAACCTTAATTATTAACATATTAGCAAATGTAACAGTTATAAACATTATTCATTATGTAATAGTAATAACTTTTACAAGCTATTACATTTACCAGAATTATAAAAAAATAAATTTGAAAAAAAGATAAGAAAAATATGTTAAAATAATAATAAATCTATTAAAAAAAGGAATTTATTATGGAAAATTTAACTATTATAAAAAAATTCTAGCACTTATAGTTTGCATTTTTATTCATTTTAGCAATTCTTAAAATATTTAGTGGTATCATTAAAACAATAGCATTAATCATATTCATATTAGTTGCATTATATTTAATGTACGGAATAACAATTGATTTTTGTAAAAAAATTTATAACAATACTGAACAAATGGTAAAATGAACAATATCAAAATAACAATATATTTAAAGAATTTATAGATGTAATAAAAAAATGGACTAATGGAAATTAAAAAAAATATTTACAAATAATTAAAAAAATGACCTAAGCAAGTCTTTAAACTGCTTATTTTTTTGTTGAAAGGAATAATTATGAAAAAAACAATAAAAAAAGTTTGCAAGAACAGATAACACCAAAAACTTGATTCTATTTCAAGATCAGTTTATGACCAACTTAAGAAAAATGATTTTGTCCGAGTAGTATATGATAAAGACAATGAATTTTTAGCTAAACCAATGAACGCATTAGCCTATGGTGCACTTGATCCAATAGCAATTTACTCAATAAGAAAAGATGATTTATACGATACAAAATTAGATGTCGATAATCTATACAACAAATTAGCTACACTTGATTATATTAAAAAAAGATATTATAGAACACGTAGCAATATACGATAAATTTAGAAAGAAATAGGAAGAAACATGATAGCAGAATTATTAATAGCAGTAAATTTATTTACAACACCAACACATACCGTAACACCACAAATACATAAAAGCCAAATTGAATTAAATAATCAGTATTACAATATAAGTGAAAAAGCACTTGTACCAAACTTCAATCCAGGTACAGGACATAATGTTGTTGTCCAAAACTATATTGATAAAGGATTAATCGCAACAGCATATAATCATTTCGCTAAAGACGGAAAACCTACTTACATAGCAGGACATAACCCAGGAGCACTCTCAGGAATTGCTAGAGATATTAAAATGGGTAGTATAGTAACAGGTTATGATAATGAAGGTAACGCATATAAATACAAAATAACAAATCATATGATAGTACCACTAAACAGTTTAGAAATGCTTCAAAGCTACGCTGACTATATCTTATATAAATTACCACATGAAGAAAAGTTAGTTATACAATATTGTATTGGTAATGAAATGATTCTATGGTATGGTGATTTAATTAACTAATACCCATTGAAAACCTCATCAAAATGTGATACAATTAAGACATAATAATGAAAAAGGAATTCAAAAAAATATGAAACAACAAATAATAAGACGAAACCGTATTATTTTTAGAGTTTCATGATATCTTATTTTTTTCGAAGATGTTTTTAATAAAAAAATACTAAAATTGGTGAGGTTGATTTGGTTTTTAATTGACGGAAAAATTAAGATATTTTTGAACGAAACATTAGAAGCGGTATAGAACATGAAGACTATTATCACATTAAATATATTAGTGAAAAACTCAAAGTAAATGACTTTTTATAAAGTAATTGAATAAATTAAAAATATTAAAGAAAAGGATTTAATATGTACAAAATTAAAAAAATAATAAAAACCTGAATATATTGAACATTTCCGTAGAATGTTTGGTTATATCCCTTATGAAGGAATGGTTATTACTGACGAACAGAAAAAAAGATTTTTTATAAATTTGAACAAAAAAATGTCAAATACAATCTTTGTGAATATCGAAAAAAATTAGATAGATTATAAATTTAATCATCAGGAAATACTACGTATTTCCTTTTTTTAGTTAGGTTTCCCTAAAACCCTTTTTAAATTTGATAGGTTTGTTTTCTTTGGCTTTTTAGACTATACTGCGTATAGCCTAAAGCCTTTAAATAACAAACAATTAAACAATACTTCAAAGCTTTAACGCTTTAAAAAAAATCAAAAAAAGAAACGGAGAAAAAAATTTATGCAAAAATACAACAATACCAAAATTAGAAAACATTTGTCCTAACTGTGTAGCAGTAACAAACGGAGAAGAAACTTATTTATTTAGTTACGAATCACCAATTTTTAAAAAAATCAAAAAAATGATGAAATTATTGAAGTATATCCACATTATGATTATTCAATGACTACAACTAAACATATTAATAAGTTTATTGATCAATATGGATATTTAAATATTCTTGGTGAGAATATTTACACACTTGATAACCCTAAACGTAAAAAAACTATTAAAAGAATTTTTATGACAAACAAGTAAAAGTAGGTGACTTATGATAATTTTTAAAATATAAAAGTGAATATATTAAACACAATGAAAAAAATGGAAATTAAACTCAGAATCAATTGAAAAAAATTAAGGAAATAGATTATAATAAAATAACAAACGATATAAAAAAATATGATTTTTGTAGAAAGTGAATTTACTAAATACGGTAGAATGGTAACTAAACTAACAACTACAAAAAGATAATTATAAAACAATTATTAATTTTTAAATTTCTATAGAAAGTAGGTTGACATATGAAATATGAAGAATATTTAAAACTAAAAAGAAGAACGTGACAAACTTAACAAGAAAATAAAAAAATACGAAACTAATAACCAAATTTCAAATAACCATATTAATAAACGAGTTAAAGATTTTTTTACTAAAAAAATATGATAAATTAATAGATGACTTAAAAAAATTAATGCAGTAATAAGTCCACATAAAAAAATGTTTGTAACAACTAATTTAACTGTAGATAATAATGAAAGAACTCATAAGTTTACATTTGAATTAAAAGAAGATATTGAACTAATCATTAACGATATTATTAAAGTATTAGATGACGAACTAACGCTAATACAATTATATAATTTCATGAATGAAATATTTGAATCTATTAGTTATCAACGACAATGTACTCGTTTAATATGTAAAAAAACATAAAAAAAATATCCAAGTTTAAATGTTACAATTCATATACCAGAACGAATTTTTAGAACTTCAAAGAGTTTATAAAATAAATAAAGAACTATCATTACCAATCACAACACAAACGAAACTTGATGAGGTAAGAATTTGTGGTAATGTAGCTATTGGAATTAAAGAAGAATTAGAAGCTGAAATAAATAGAATTAAAACTTTAAAAAAATAACAATAGAATAGAGGACATAAAAAAATGAAAGAAGAAACTAAATTAACAAAAGGTGATTTACTATCCATATTACGTGAAAGTCTTGGTAATAAAGAGCATCAATTACATGATAGTATGTTCGCTTATAATAACGAACCAACTAGTTTAGGTGGTGCTATTGATAAAATTAAAGAAAGCGAATCTGAAAACTTTTTTTAATTAAAAACAAAAAAACAAAGAACAGAAAAAAATTAACAGTTATAAAAAGAAAAAAATTATAGGTGAAAAAAATATGGCTAAAAATATTCATAGGTTTTTTTGGCAATGCATTCTTGCTCAAATACTTTTAGTTTGTTTGATAGATTTACCATTTTTATTATTCGGGTTAACAGGATTTGGCGTTCTTAAAAATAATGCTATTTCTATATGCAAACTATCAATATAAAAATATTACCACACCCGACAGATCATTATAATCTTTTTGCTTTTTGCAATAGAAGAAAGATTTCAGAAAAAAATAACACAAAAGAAAGGAGAATAAAAAAATGCTACAATATAAAGACGTATTAGATGAAGAAATTATCGAATTTTTTTAGGTGAAGAATATGCACATTTAGTAGGTGAATTACCTTATAATAAGAAAAAAAGGCTTTGATCCATACGAAATGGCAGCTATTATTGGAATTGATATTGTTTATGGTAATGAACAAAAAAATATCAAAAATGACGGAAAAAAATAACAATCAATAAAAAAATACTAATATTAAAAACAAATCCAACACATAAACATGAAGTATTTGTTCAATTCTTAAAAAGCTGTTGATTACAAAAATAGATTAGGTGAGAGTTAATCTCACCTTTTTTTGGAGAAAAAAACAATGGAAAAATTTACATTTAAAGAATTTAAAAAAATATCTATTCACCTAAATATATTGAAGATAGATTAAATAATATAGAAACACCACATTATGTACTAAATAACTTTAAAGAAACATTTATAAGCGATCTTTATAGTAATACATCATACCACTTAATAAAAAAATAGGTATGGATATAATTCAAATATTAGAAGTTATTAAAAAAATTTTTAATGTAGGAAAAAAACATTAAAAATCTGATGAACTATCAAAAATATTAAATAACAATACTATAATTCGAATCTATAATTATAATAAATATTATGAAGTACATATATATTACTACACTAAACCTGAAAATCAACTAGATAATGATTATAGAGAAATTGCATTAGATATTGATCACTTGAATAAAAATTCGTTCAATATATCAAGTTAATATATAATTCAAATCCACAGAGGTTAACAATGGAAAATTTACATTTAAAGAATTTAACAACAAATAAAATTATTGACTATTACATAAACGAAATAGACAAAATAAATAAAAAGAAATAATAATTTTACAACGCTTCAAACTGCATGTAAAATAATAAATAATGATACAAACGATACTGTTCGAGATCTTCAATTATTAACTAAATTATTGAATCAACTATTTAAAATATTAACAATAGAATTAGAATCAATTGATATAATAAATCCTGAAATCAAAAACATATCGTAATCATACAATTAGTTATGTTCAAGACATTATTCATTACGAGATAAAAAGAATTAACAATATATAATTATTATGAATATTATGTAACTAAAGATTATAAACATTTAACAAATATATTTAAACACGAAATCAATCACTTAAATTTATTAAAAAAATATTGATATTAATTCAAAATGGATAGATATAGATTATGAATATCAATATCCATACGGTGAAGATTTATCTATAGTTGTATTAGAACTAACGAATCACCTAACAATGTTAACTCATGATTTAACAATAACTGTAAATAAAGAAAAATATAATCAAAGAAATTGAAACAAATCATCACTAAAAAGGAAATAACATGGAAAAATTTACATTTAAAAAAACTTAAACAAACCAAATGGTAAATATATATTTGATAAGTTATATGACTTAAAAAAATTTTTAAAAAAACAACCAAATAGATGAATTAATAAGTAACAATTTAAAAAAAGATATAATACATTATATCCATTCAAAACAAATAAAAAAATAAAGAAATACAAGAATTTATAAACCAATTTGCAAAAAGATTTAATTAATAACGATATCCAAGAAGAAGTTAATATAGCTTTTTCAAATAATTACATATTTACATGTTTCTAAGATAACAAAACTAGATATAAATGATAACGTAGAAGTCTTTTCTGATTTAGTTGTAAATGTTTTTTAAAAAAAGAAACTAGTTCTGAAAAAAACAGAACCTGTAAAAATATCAAGATGCATATAAATATGTATTCAAATTAAATTATAATAACATATCTAAATATAATCATGAACTAAAAAAATAACATTACACTGTAATTATAGAACAAAGGAAAACAAAATAATAAAAAAATAGATAACATTAAATATGTTAACGAATAATAAACTAAAAAAAGGAGGTTCATATGGAAAATTTACATTTAAAGAATTTAAACCCTAGTAACATTAAACATACAAAAGAAACAATAAAATATACTTTATCAACAATTGATATAAGAGATTATAAAATAAACAAATTCAAACAAGAATATCTTGATGATTTATATAATCCACTTAACGATACAGAACATCTAAGAAAAAAATAGGTCAACAAATGATTGATATATTTGAGATAATTAAAGACCTACAACAAAAATAAACAAATAAATGATGAAATATTAGCAAAATTAGAACAAATAAACCCTGATAGAATTGATACAAATAAAACTACTTATTATGGACTAAACCAAACAGAATATTTTTATAAACTATACTAAGAAAAAAATCTTATATATGATAAAGATTATAATGAAATAGGTATTGATATAGATGAAAATAATATAATTCAATCTATATATAAAGTAATAAAATAGAGGAATTTCACATGGAAAAATTTACATTTAAAAAAAACTTAAATATAGATCATACAAAAACAAAAAAATTAAATACTTATTAAAACACAATTAAACCAAAAAAATAAAATTATAGAAAACTTTAAACAATTATACATTAAAGATTTATACAACAAAGATTATGATACAGAACATTTAACTGAAATAGCTGAAGAAATGATTTATATAATAAAATTAATCAAAGATTTCACACCAAACCAAAAAAATATCAAATAAAGAAATTGAACAATTAGAACAGGAACATCTATTACTAATTAGTAAATATGAACATCCACATAATAACAAACAATATCTAATTCAATATAGTACAAAACCCAGAAGGTGAACTAGATACAGACTATAAAGAAATAAGTATAATAATTAATAATAATATAATTGAAGAAATTGAATATACAAATATATAAAAGGAAGTACTCATGGAAAAATTTACATTTAAAAAAATTTACAAAAAAACTTGATTTATTTGAAATGAATATGGAAAAAAATAAATCAAATAGAAAAATGAAATGGAAGATAAAATATGGTCATTAATCAAAAAGTACATTAAAATATTTAATTAATCAACTTGAAAAAAATTCAAATAACAGATCCAACAATTAAAGCATTCAAAAAAATTATTATTTAAATGATATTAAATATAACATAGCATCATACTTAACCAGAAATAACCTACGAGATATAAAAAGAATTTTTTTAACCGAACTTGAAAAATATAAAAAAACATTAACAATTGGTTCAACAATTAACGTAGAAGATTATGAATATAGCGTTTGTTATGATGATGACATAGATGAAAATGTCTACGAAATTGATTTAATGAGTGCGTTTTTGTATTGATGCAGGAACTGATGAAATATTAATTTTTAGAAATAGAAGTAGTGAATGGTAAAATAACTAACATCATTTATCATCCATAAGGAGAAAACATGAAAAAAATTTACACCTTAAAAATTTACAAAATTTAGATCCAATAGAAAAATTATTTACAACAAATAGAAAAAAATATACAATAACGAACATAGTTTAAAAAAACTATTCACACCATTAAAAAAACCTATATTCATATATTAAAAAAAGAACTAGAATCAATTAACATAAAAAAACACAGAAATTCAAAAGCTACCAAGAACATCTTATAAATTACATTTCTGATATATTAAAATATGATTTTTAAGAACACAGAAAAAAACCACTTATTCAATAATGCATTATCCATTAATCATAAATAAATTTAAAGATGATATAAAAAAACTTAAAGCTATTAAAAAGATATCGATATAAATTCACAATGGGTAAATATAGAATATAATGATTATTATCACACCGATGAAGGTAGTGTATTTACAATTTTTTTGATACAGAAAAATCATTTAACTAATTTTTATGATAAACTTAAACATTTTTAGTAGATAATAACAAAATTATAAAAAAAATAACACCAAATTATTATTAAAAAGGTAACAACATGGAAAAATTTACATTTAAAAAAATTTACAAAAACTTAGATCCGATAGATATTTATTTAAATAAAAATAGAAAAAAATATAATAATAATTATAATTTTGAAAAAAATTAATAACACTCCTAAAAAAATTATATTCACATATTGAAAAAGAACTAGAATCAATTAAAATCAAAAATTCAAAAAAATTCAATTATATAGATCTCATCTTCTTGATTATATATGGGATATACAAGAATATGAACTTAGATACGCCGCCAAAAAAATGCTTACTCAATTATAAATCATAGATTACTAACAGAAATCTTTCAAGACCATATCGAAAAAAACTAAAACAATTAAAAAGATATTGATATTAATTCACAATGGATAAATATAGACCATGAATATCAGTATGATACAGATGAAGGTAGAGTACTTATAATATTTAATACTCAAAATCATTTAACTGCATTACATAGAGAACTAATGATATTAATAAATAATAATATTATAAAAAGATATTTCAACAAATGATTATTAAAAAGGTAACAATGAAAGAAAACAACATGCAAAATTTACATATAAAAAAATTTGAACAATACAGAACCAATAGATTATTATTTAAATAAAATAGAAAAAAATCGATCATGAAAAAGAAAAATTTTTAAAGAACTAGTTACAATATTAAATAAACTATACACATATATAGAAAAAAAGAACTAGAATTAATTAATATAATAAATCCTAGAATACAAGAATACAGAAATTATCTACTGGACTATATCTGGAATATAAAAAGAACATGGACTTACGCATCCAAAAAAATAACGCTTATCCAATTACAAATCATAAATTATTAACAGAAAACCTTAAAGATAATATAGAAAAAAACTTAAATTACTAAAAAGATCTTGATATTAATTCAAAATGGATAAATATCGAATATATTCATAGCACCAAATTAGCTTATTATTATTATAAAATAATTACAGTAGTCGATATTAATAATCACTTTACTAACACAAATAGATCATTAGAATTTTTATGTGAACGAAGACAATATTATAGTAGACATAAATCAATTCCATTTAGATTGTCAAAGGAAATAACATGCAAAACTTACATATAAAAAAATTTAAATAATACAAATTATATAAATATATATATTGACTCGATTATTAAAAAAACTCCAATCAACCAATAATACAAAAAGAATTTGAAAAAAACTTCATAATAAAACAACTGAGTTTTTTTATTAAAAGAACTAAATAAAATAAAAAAATTGTTAATTCAAGAATAAATAGAGTAAAATCAGATGTAATAACATATATCACAAGAAAACAAAAACAATTTCAACGAAATAACGATTGAAAAAAATTAAAAGAACTTGCTCAAATAACTATTGAATTAAACAAATTAAAAAGATATAACAATTGATTCATATATCACTAAAACATCATATAAAATAGAAGATTATTTTGATACAACAAACTATGAAGAATCATTTGACAATGAAAAATTTCACTGAATATAAAAAAATATATTATATAACACCAATATCTTATACACTAATATGTCCATTTGGTGAAAAAAAGAAAGACGTTATCTTGATATATCGATTAAAAAAATAATAAAGTAATAGATATAAACGTAAACTGGTAAAAAGGAGGTTCACATGGAAAATTTACATCTAAAAAAATTTAAACAACAACGACCCATTTGAATTTTTATGTGAAAAAAATTCAATAAAAACAAATTGAAACATATCAAAAATAAAATAAAAAGAAATACATAGTAAAAACATTAAATTATTTATTAAATGAATTAGAGAAAATAAAAAAATTATTAATTCAACAATTTCAGAATTTAGAAATGATATAGCAGAAAATATAAAAGCAAACATTAACTTAAAGTTCACCAATAATAATTTATACGAACTAATCTGCGTAATACATAACTTTGAAAAAAATAAAAGATATTGATCTTGATAATATTATCGATATAGATGATACTGGATATGATTATGACGAAGTAGAAACAGAAGATAACACTACAATATATGAAATCACTCCAATATACTATGACGAAATAAATGAACCATTCGAAAAAAATACAAGATATTATCTTGATATAACAATACAAGAAAACAAAATAATTGATATAAACATAAATCAATAAAAGGACAATCTCATGCAAAATTTACATCTCAAAAAAATTTAAATAATACAGATCCAATCGAAAAATTATTTAAACGAAATTGACAAACACAACGAAAAAAATATTTAAATACAAAAAAAATATATTTAAACATCTAATAACATCATTAAAAAAAATTTAAAATTCAAAAAATTCACAAATTACTAATTATACAAATAATTATATCAAATCTCTTGAAACGTTATATAATGATGATATAAGTATAATGTATACAAATAGAATTGACTTTGAAGACGATAATAATAATATAAAAAAAATTAAAAAAAACTCCAAAATATAGATATATATACCAAATTCAATACAAATAATAATGAATATTTAAACTATGAAAAGAAAAAAAGCATATGATTTAATCACAATTATGACATTTCGAAATACTGACAGTAAATTAGAATATTTAGAATTAGAGGTTGAAAAATAATATTATAAAAAAAATATTAACATATACATATCAAAAATGGTAATAATAAAGGAAAATCTCATGCAAAAATTTATATTTAAAAAAAATTTAAATAATACAGATCCGATAGAAAATTATTTAAATCAATTAGAAAAAAATATGATAAAAAAAATTGAAGAATTATCAACTGAAAAAAATTAACATTATTCTCTGAAATTACTAATAATGAAAACAACGAAAAAAACATATAAACCTATTAAATAATATAAAGACGAAAGAAAATCAAATAAAACAAACAAAAGAAAAACATAAAACATTAACAATAACATTATTAAAGTATTTCTTAAATGAATTAGAACAATTAAAGACATTTGATCAAAATGATTATAAGAATATTGAAGTAATAAGAAATTACCTTAGAGATTTTTAAACACGATAGAGACAGATATGTACAAATAAAAAGAACTAAGATATATAAATAACAACTTAAAAAAATATAAAAGATTAACAAATTAAAAGGAGACACAATGGAAAAACCTTCACTTAAAAAAATTTGAAATCAGATACAATTAATCAAATGAAATTAAAACAAAACGCATTAGAATTACAAAATATCAATGAAACATTTCATAAAAAAACATTTCAGATACACTAGATATAATCATACAAACAAAATTCAAACACCAAGTAATAAATGATTACTTCGAACAATATTTTTCTAAAAAAATTAAAAAAACAAGTAATAACACCAATAATGGAAGATATTATCTACTTAACAGACCTAATCTTCAAAAATAAAAAGATTGGAAAATGAACACACAAATTACAAAAAGAAGAATTAAAAAGCATTAGAACAAAAATCATAATATTCATAAAACAAATACTAGTTTAGAAATTCACTATACAAAATGTCTTAACTACTATAAAGACGAACACACATTAACAGAATTAGTAATTGAAATAGATTTAAATAATAACATAATTGAAATATTTGAAACAGATATTTAACTTGAATAAACAGAAAAAAACCATAGTAAAAATAAAAAGAAAGGACATAAAATGAAATTATCTGAACACGGAATACATATTGATAAACAAACAGGTGATTTAATAGTAAACGTAACTGATTTTGGGTTATTTTTCAGGTGCTTATAACTCTATATGGGTAAATGATACTAATTACGATGATGAATATGATTATATCATGGAAGCATTTAAAAAAATAAAGATGACTATTCACTAAACTTCCCAAAAGAAATTTTAGAACTAGATGAATTAAAAGAAAATGATATTGAAATAAATCTTAATAACAAAAAAATTTCTTTAGAGATATTGGTGAAATCTACTGTGATTACTTCGCAAAATACTTTTTGGTGGTGATTGGGAATACAAATCACATCAATCACCAAAATATTATAATTACGATACTGATTATTTATATATAAAATGTACAAATCCAAACTATAAACTAAAAACAGCATTAATAAACTATCAAAAATGATATTTTTAAATGAATATATTGACACAAAAAGATATAGAAGTATATGATATTTATCAAGACTACTATGGTTATGAATGTTTTCAACATAATACAATAATAACAATAAAAAGGAATTAAGATATAAAATGAACAAAGCAGATATAATTTTTTTAAAAAGAAATATAAAAAAATATTAGAAAATGGGGTAATGAGTGGAGATGCTCGACCTGTATACAGTAACGGTAGGAAGGCTCATTCAAAAATATATAACACAAGTTTGTGATACATATGACTTGCAAAAAGGTGAGTTTCCAATAACAACTCTAAGACAAATACCTGTAAAATCGGCAATTAAAGAAATCTTCTGGATTTATCAAGATCAAAGTAATAAATTAGATATACTTGAAGATAAATATAAAGTAAAATACTGGAGAGCTTGGGAAGTTGATAATACAAACACAATTGGTGAAAGATACGGAGCAGTTGTTAAGAAAAATAAAATCATTGATAAATTATTAAAACAATTAGAAGAAAACCCATGGAACAGAAGAAACATTATCTCACTTTGGGATTATGAAAGTTTTGAAAAAACTGACGGTCTACTTCCATGTGCTTATAATACAATGTTTGACGTTAGAAAAATAGATAATAAAATTTATCTTGATTGCACATTAACACAAAGAAGCAATGATATGTTAGTTGCTCATCATATTAATGCTATGCAATATGTAGCACTTCAAATGATGATTGCATGTCATTTCGGTTGGGAAGTTGGTAAGTTTTGCTATTTTTGTAAACAATCTACATATCTACGATAATCAATTCGAACAAGCAAAAGAATTATTAAATAGAGATGCAATACCTTGTAAAGTAGAATTAAAACTTAATGCAAAAACCTAAAACAAACTTCTATGATATAAAACCAGAAGACTTTGAATTAATTAATTACAAATATAATCCAAACCAATTAAAAATTCGATTTAGCAATTTAATGAGGAAAAAAATTATGATAAAAAAATAATATTAAAAAAATATATTAAATCTGTTTAGTTTTAACAATTGTAAATCTTCATATAAAATCAAAAGTGATAAACAAGCATTAGAAGAAGATTTTTAAAAGCAATTAACCGTGATTTTCAAATAGCAAAAAGAAAAAAATTATTATCAAAATATAAATAAAAAAAAGGGGAATTAAAATGGCTAGAATAAAATATAATACAATAAAAAGAATTACAAGAAGATTATCAAAAAGGTGAATTTAATTTTGATGATTTATTAAGAACATTTGAATCATCAATTATTGATGTTTCAACAAATGAAAAAGAAGAACTTTTTAGAATTTATACGTTCTGAAATTACAGATATTAATTTAAACTATACAACACACTTAGATGAAGAACTGTATATAATTTCAACTAATAAACCAATAGCAATGAAAGAAGAAATTACAATAACTGTTCTACAAAACTTTGAAACACCTGTTAGAACTTATAGATTAACAATGTAATAATAAAAAGACCTAAGCATGTCTCAAAACGGCTTATTTTTTTATGAAAGGATCTCACAATGAACACACTAAACCCGTACACCTACGAACTATTAGATAATTTTAAAGAATTAAAAAAAAGCACCCAGATTTAGCTAAAATGTTGGAAGAAAGATACGATACAAAAAAATCTTGGACAAATAATCAAATATATTTATTCCCTAATTATTCAGATTATGCTTTATACGAACTAAAATCTGGAATGTACCACCATTACAATCATGAACTTGATGAAGAATTTTTTTGATACAAATCCATTTAACTTTATTAACTATGCAAAATTTGGACGACATTTAGTTAAATTAAGACTAAACTACGATATCGCAATTGATACAAAAAAACAAATACAATTATCCACGTAACAATACCATTTAAAGAAATTTAAATGGTTTTTTTAATTACAAACAAAAGAAAGAAGAACAAAATGATATATAACATTGAATATAATAAACATAAAAAGATATATGAACTAATTAAAAAAACGAAGAACTTGAATATTTTTAGAAATCAAGTTGCTGGACATGAAGCTTATCATTTTAAACTATTTTTTTAGAAGATTTAATAGAGAATTTCTATCCAAATATCAAAGATTATTATCCAGATAAAAAAATTCCATTAATGACACTCACTGAAGTAAATTATTACAAAAAAATTAAATGAAAATGAACAACTAATATACGAAACAGCTTATGGTTATAACATATCTTATAAACTAACTAATAGTACATTAGAAGAAGTACTCGAATGGGGATATGATATTGATTTAATTAATAAAAAAATTCCTAACAAAAAAACAAAACTAAGAGGTAAAAACAAATGTTAAAGAAAGATACAACTAAAAATACAACAAAAAAAATTAATTGATGAATATTTAAATGAAGACGGTGAAATTGAAATTATCGAATTTATTGAACAACAAAACACCCATTACATAGATTTTGAATACCCAGAAACATTTAATAAAAATAATAATGGAAACAATCAAAGATGATATTAAACATTATTACGATGACAATATTCAAATTAATCTACATATTACCGATATTGAAAAAAAGACAAATATAATAAATATCCACATACCGAATTTAAAATAATCATCATCAAAAAAACTTCAAACATGAAGAAGTATACTATTTAAAAATTTTATAAACATTTAATAGAAAAAAAGAAAAAAATGAACTGGCACGGTAATACATATTATTTATTAGGTATCGATGAAGATAATACAAAATATTACTTACAACGTGGTACATTTGACTGCGGTTGGTACTGGTCTGGTGGTTATATTAATACATTTAATAGAACAAAATCAGATATTAGTTTGCACACTCATTACAAAACAGGTGATGTGAACGGTAATAAATTCAGTGATTTTGGTAGTAACGATAGTGGATTCAATAAAATTTTTAAACGAACAACATTAACAGATGATGAAAAATGGACATTTCATGAACTAATGCGTACATTTTATATTATGCAAGATGCAATGGAATTAGCACACAGAGGTGGAGCAAACATATCAAGTTACAAACCATTAAAAGAACAAATACAAAATAAAGAAATCTATGAACATTACAATAAATTAATTGCACAATTACATAAAGAATTAGATAAATTATTAAGTAAATAGAGGTAAAAAAATGAAAAAAATTAACTTTAGAAATTACATTAACAGAAGAACAATTTGAAGAAATTAAAAAAATTAACCATGATTATGAATCAGCTTATTCTATTGATGCAAAACAATTAGATCAAAAATTTATTAAATAATATTTTTTTGAAAAAAAATATCGAAACTGAAACTAATAAAGATAATCTCACATTTTTTTAAAACATATTAACAAATATGCTAGTAAACGAAATACATATGTTAAATCAGTAATTGACTGGTCAGATTATGTCTATAAAGCAATTATTAAAAGAATTAGAACAATTAAAAGATCAAGAAATGACAATTGGTGAATACCTAGATTTAGAAATTTTCTTCGAGCAATATTTAGCAGACGGAACATATACTTATTCATATGAAGAAGCTTGCTATTTATTAGCTGATTATGACAATGAACTACCTGAAGAATATGTTCCTGGTGATTATGAGACAACTGAACAAAAAAATTCTTAAATTATTTATTTGAAGCGTGTATGGACAGACTACAAAACCACGAAGAATACACAATTGAAGAATTCATAGAAGAATATAAATAAAACAAATAAATAAGAAGTAAAAAAATATGAATGAAGTTAACGAACTAATTAAAAAAACTTAGAAATAGGGGAACTAACCATTGAACAATTTCTAAAAAAAATTAGAATTAAATCCAATTAAAAATAAAAACATAAAAGACAAAAATAAATATAATTAATAACATTAAAAAAACAAATTATAAATAATAATAACAAATCAAATAATCAATATATAATAGAACATCAAAAAAATATTTCGGAATAAAAAGATGTTCTAATTATTCACAAAAATAGAAAAACTACGAATTAACAAAAAAACTAACTATAAAATTACAATATACTAAGCTCATATAACGCATAAAAGGCGGTTTTAAGACGTTTCATTTAAAGAGACCGACAATTATGTCGGTTTGTTTGTGATTCGTCTTAGAAGCCGTTTAAATCGTTAATTTCGGTTTTTTTTTATTTATAGTTTGTTTTATTTGCGTTTTATAGTATTAAAAAAAGAAAGTAGGTAACAAATATGTACTATATAGAATATTTTTGAATACTCAAAAAGAAGATTTTAAAAGAATTTGGTCAAGAAGAAGTAAACTACCAAAAACTTGGAATGGTTCTGATCCAAAGCCAGCATTTAATTACAATTTAGACGAAACTGAGGAAAATTACTTCTTACAAAATAATTGGAATGATCCAGCATTAGCTGATTTTAGAGAATTACTTTATGACTTAGACATTCATGAACCTAAAACAATTAAAAACGTAAGACTTGAAAGATTTGGTCCTTCATGTGATGAATCAAGATATGTTATTGAAACTAACTATGATGTATATGTATTAAGTCAATATAAATCAAGAGGAAAAATTCAAAGTTTTGTAGCAACAGAATACGGAAAACAAATTTCGATATATGAATTCACTCAATTACTAATCGATTTAGGATTGGAAAAAATTGAGTAACCAGTTAAAAAAATAAAATTTGGACAAATTGGACAAAATTACCTTCATTTGGACAAAAATTTTTTAAAAAAATGTCCAAAGTTGATATATCAACGTTTTTAAGCACTTTTGGACAAATTGGACAAAATGGACAAAATCTCAGAAAAAGTCATTTTAAATTTTATCATTTTTTCTAGTGACTTTTATCCAAAAAAGTGTCCAAAGTGTCCAAAAATGTCCAAACATACTGGTATAACTGGTGTAGCGAGTTTGGACAAAGTTATTTTTAAAATGTCCAAAATGTCCAAAGTGTCCACGAAAATTTTTAAATAATTCTACGAATTATTTTATTTAGTTAGGTTTTACCTAAAACCCTTATAAATTTGAGGTTTAGGTTTAGTTATCAATCCAACTATTAACTTAAAAAAATAAATTATTAAAAAGGAGCAGAAAAATGTTAAAAAAATTAAATAAAGATGAAAAAAATACAAGTAGTTTTTTTAGTTTACAAAATCCCCATACTAAAAAAAGAAGAAACTATCACCATAGGTGAAGTAGATACAATAGAAGAAGCTTTTGATTTGATGAATAATCATATTGAAGAAAACTCAACAATTAATCGACCACCATATATTAGATATCATATAAACGAAGATGTACTAGTAATTGATTACGGTGCACACAATGCTCATTATACATTTTTCAAATATAGACGGTAAAATGTATGAATAGAAGTTTTTACAGCATACGTAGAAGACGTAGCAATACATGATTATTATATTTATAGAACCATAATGTATTTTTCAGGAACAACTGCGAAATACATATAATATTAAATACAATTCTAAATTAATTGAAGATTTAAATGAATGTATCACTAAATACAAAGATGAAAATGATTATAATATGTTAATTGATCTTGAATATATTTTTACGTGATGCATTAAATGATAATTATGTAGACAATAAACCAATCCAAGAATTAATAATACCAAATAAATATTTTTGAAAAAAATTAATTACGGATTTAAAATAAACAAATACCTAATAGAATAGAAAGGGATAGTTATGATCAAAAATAACTAAAATTAATCAATATAAACATTTACTTCAACCGATAAATAAAAAAATCAATTAAATGAAGTTATCTTTAAAAATAAAAAGACTATGATAGATACGATACAATTAAATTAGATAAATTTAACACACCACAAGAAGCACTAGAATTTATATTAGGTGAATTAAATATGAAAAAAATGTTAAATACATCGATATAAGAAATTCACATGAAAAATACAATAATAGATTATGGTGTTTATAATGCTCATTATTTAATTACAAATTGTGAAGTTATGGAGGGTTAAAATGAAAGAAAAAAATTCAACAAATTTATTAAACGAATATAAAAAAATTACAAACGGCAAAAAAAGGCATAGCGGAAGAACTGCTATTGTTTTTATTATTTATAATTATAGTAACAACTATTTACCCCTAAATTCACTAATATTTGGTTAAATTTAACTATAATGATAATCTCGCTTTTTCTTAGCAGTATTAGTAAAAAAACAATTAATATTTATAGTAACCGTGTATTTGGTGAACTTACAAGCTCATTAATTGGTGAAGGGTACATAGAAATAGAAAACAAATTCGTTGGTGGATACGATATTAAAGATAAACGTAAAGTTGAAAACCAATATAAAAATAAAAAAATTAAACAAACACTAAACGTAGAAAAAAATTTTTATCTTTATAGTGATACTATTAAATTTACTAAACATCATAATACATATCAAACGTTAATAAATGAAGTTTATAAAAAAATTATAAAACCTATCATATATATAGCTATAAAATAATAGAAGATAATTACTATAACGATTTATTAAACTACAAACTTGAAGACGATGAAACAGAAGTAGGTGGAATTTCTTTTGACGGTTACACATTAAAAGACTACTTAGAAGAAACTGGTTTAATAAAGGATATTGATCAACTATTATTTGAACCAGATTTAACTACATTAAATAATCACTTAAAAAGAATCTGGAATTAAACCAATTAAAACACAAAAATAAATAATTTGGACAAAAATTGACAAATGGACAAAAAAATTTAGATTAAATAATCAACTCCTAAAAAAATTTGGACAAATTGGACAAAATAACATGTATTTGGACAAAAATTTTTTTAAAAGTGTCCAATGTTGTTATATCAATGTTTTTTTAAGCACTTTTTGGACAAATTGGACAAAATGGACAACATATTTAAAAAAAGTCATTTTAAATTTATTAATTTTTTTCTAGTGACTTTTTATCAAAAAAAGTGTCCAAAGTGTCCAAAATGTCCAAACATGTTGGTATGACTGGTGTAGAGAGTTTGGACAAAATTATTTTAAAGTGTCCAAAATGTCCAAAGTGTCCACGAATTTTATGTCAGTTTGATATACAAAAAAAAGAAAGGAACAAAACCATGACTATAAAATACACAATAAAAAGATATCGATTTCCCACTAAATCATTTAGACGGAGATATTTTTAAATGAAGAATTTACAAAAGATGAACTACAAGAAATTGAAGATTTCTATTTTTAAATTAAGTAAATTATCAGAATATAATTCACATTGGGTGTTTGTTGATGAAGAATTAATTATTAAAGAAATCATTGATAACGCAATTAGTGATTTTTGAATATGACATCTCAAACTTTAATGATGAGGATTACACAAAAAGAAGATTATTTAAACAATATTCGAACAATCAATAAACAATCACTTGATCTATTACATAAAAAAATTAGTACACAATTTAAGGAATACAACATTAACAGATTTACAAGACTATAAAGAAGAAATAGAATTATTTTTCAAGAAATCATATGTTAGACGTTTTTTTGAACAAATACTTGTAAAAAAATGAACTTACAAAAAGAACATGTACTTAATTTCCTAAAAAGACAATGTATATGACTATGGTGTTTATTACGATAAAAAAACAAAAACGAATTTAGTTATTCTGAATACTGGGATTATCGTGATGAGTTAAGTGATAGCACAATTAAATCATTATTAGAAGATTATGCTAATGAAAAAAAGGTAAATACCCGTTTATAAATATTGTTTATCATTATTTTTATTGATCACGACTGGTTCACATATGAAGATGAAATTTACAAAATCAAAAAAATGATTTTTATGGAAGAATATATAACTCAAGAAATAGACGGATTAACAGAATCTTATATTGAAGAAGACGTACTACAATATTTATATGAGTTAATTGAGCACGAGGACAATCTTGAACAAATATTAGGTAATTCAGATTTTTCTAATTTAGCTATTTACTTAGGTGGCGACCCAGAAGATGAATATTTAGACCATGTTTGTTGGAGCGATGCATATAACGAATTTTTATGATGATAATAAACTTTCAGAAGATACACTAAAAGAGATAGAAAAATACGTATATGGGTAAATTTATCAAGTCACAGGGTTATAATGTAAAAGACGTATTCAAAGATGACAAAGATAAATTCTTAAAAGAAGTTTATGAAGAATTATACGTATATGAATCTGATCTAACTGCAATGCAATTTACATTTGTACCAAACACAACAAATTACGAAGCTGTTGCTAAACTATATAATAACGAACCTGTTATCATTAAAGCAGGTACAAGATGTGGTTTATTTGATAGTATCAACGGTGGTGGTTGTGGTATGAACATCACAACAGTTAAAGATTTCTCACTAGAAAAATATAGAATTTGATGTTTCAATTCATTATAATGACTATGTACCAGAAGCTGTTTATGGTGGATTTATTAAATCAAATAAAGAACAATTAGCATAAATTTCTCAAAAAAACATTGATATATCACAAAAAAAGTATAAAAAAAGTATTGACAAGCACTAAAAAAAACATGTTAAAAATACTAATATATCAATAAATAAACACGAAAGAGAGATTTTTTTATATATGAATAAAAAAAGAAATTATTAAAGAATTAGTTAAAAAAAACAGGTTGTAAACATGTAGAAGCTGAAAAAAATTCTTAGCAGCATTTACAGAAACTGTTACAGAAGAATTAGTACGTGGTGGACACGTTAACCTTATCGGTTTTGGTAAGTTTTTCAACAGTAAAACGTGCTGAAAGAAAAGGACGCAATCCACAAACTAACGAAGAACTAATTATCGAAAGTAGAATTTCACCTGTATTTAAAGCTGGTAAAACTTTAAAAGGTAAAGTGCAATTTAGAGATATGTAAAACTTAACTGAAATAAACAGTTAAAAACATATCGAGTTTTATAGTTTATATAACAAATAAACCGTTTAGCGATTTAAATCAAAGATTTATTTAAATAGATCAGACCTTAGCATGTCTCAAAAAGGCTTATTTTTTTTTGAAAGGAAACGAAATGGAATATAATCTAAAAAAACAAAAACCGTTAAGTGATGAAACATTAACTTTTTTTATGATATACATCCAGACTCATACATTCAACAAGCTTTATTATCGGAAAGTAGTTATAATAACGTTGTTAATCTAATAACGTTTACATATAATGTAATTAATACATTAACAAACGAATATCATAAAAAAATTAGTAAAAAAAGACTGAGAATTTAAAAAGAAAAAAATCAATCACGTTAAATATATTAGATACCATTATTTATGAACTTGAAATACAAGCTATTAAATTATATGTTAAAGAACTATTAACAATAACAAATAATGATGAATTACAAAGAGCAATAAAATTAATTGAAAAAAATTAACCTTAATAATGTTGATCCGCCATTAGCAGTAACTAAAAAAAGAACAAAAAAAGAATTCTATGAAAATTTCGTAAATGATATTAAAGAAGCGATAGAAAGTTTACCTTTTGATTTGATACAACTCGAATATAAAAAAACTACATCACTACAAATAGGTTAAATGATTATTTTATTGAATTTATACAAGAGATTTTTTTGAAAGGTAGGTGATATAATTATGATACTTGATATTGGATTCACCAATTTAATGAACTATATAGCTTTCAGTATCGCTCTTATAATTTGTTTAATAATATGGATACCAGTAATAAAAAGACTATACCCTTTCATCAAAAACAATTAACGGCTCTCGTTATTGTTGGTATTTTTCGCATTAATATGTGCAGGTTTTGTAACAACTAACGAAGAACAACAATTTATTAAAACTAACAAAAACAGCACCATTTGAAACTATACAACAATATATTCATGTTGAAAAAGATAAAATAATTATAGATAAACTTCCTGATGAATATAAATTTAAAAAAATCGATAACATTCAACCTAGTAGCAAAGAAACAAATATATTTACGTTTATAGAAGATACTACATATAATAAAAAAATTATCTTATTAACTATAAAGGTGAAAAAAATATATTAAATGAACATGATGCACAATTTATTAAAAAAACAAACAAAACGCATTAAACAAAAACCCCTTAACTTAAGGGGTTCTTTTTTAATTGAAAGGAGAAACAATGAACAAAGAAAAAAACTTTATACAAAAACCAACTGAAGATGAATATGAAGAAGTAAAAAGATTTAAACAAAACAAATAAGAAAAATTCTAACATATTCTATTCTTGCTATTATAATGATATTAGCAACAATAATGCATTTTTGCAACAATTGTTAATATTATCAATTCAACTATAAATTTTATTTTTTTGATACATTTAAATATATTTTTCATAGAAAATATAAATGTAGTTAAACAATTATCTTTTGTTACAATTATTTTTATTAACAAACGCATTAATATTAATTCACGTAAAAAAACATTAAAACATGTAACGTTTAAGAGACATAGACCAAATTACTTAAAAAAAATACTCAAACATAAAATTCTGGGAACTGTATATTCAGTTGTAACATTACCAATATTATATTTAGTTTATGGTACGTTTACTCAATTTTTTTAACATTAATACTAATTGTAGGAATTCCTATATCTATTTATACATATAAAAAAATTACAAATATCGAAAAAAACTATATCCAGAAATCAAAGAAACGACACTAAAAAAAGAGTTAATGTTAAATACCTTATTACTTGACTTAAAAAAATCATTAACAAAATGAATTTGTCGCACTACCAGGTTTTTGAACCAGATTATAAATATAAAAAAACGAAGTAAATATAATTATCAATTTTTTTAAAAATTTGTATATGATTCAAACCAAATAAAAAAACTATCAAAAAAATTAGATTTAATAAATCGTTATTTTGATTTAACAACATATAAAACATCTACTTTTTCAAACATATCGTTATGACGAAATAACTATTAAATTAAAAAAATTGATGAAATAGAAAAATATTTTAAAAAAACATAACGTACCAATACTTGATTATATTAACGATATCCATTATATCGGTATCGATGGTGATATACATGGAAAAAGTTTTTTTAAAATGAAAATCAAAAAAACAGTATTTTCTATTAAAAAAATTTAAAATAAAAAGAAAGGAGGTCATTTCATGGAACTTGAATACATTGAAGAAGAAATCATGATGCAAAAAGTACTATGAATATATTGAAAAAAAGTAGAATCACCATTTCTATTAAGTATTACAGATAACGAACATACTATAATTGACGGAATCTGTAATTCAAAAATACAATAAAGAATTTGATAAATGGAATGTAAATTTTTCCAATTTATTCAATTGCAAAAACGTTTGCAACAAAAGATATAAAAATAACAGATAAACAAAAAAATATTGGTTAGTTGTAAATTTCAATAAATATTTTTAAAGAAGAACAACCAAAAACTATATGATCAGTTAAAAAGAACAATACGAAAAAAAGCATATCATAGTAATAAACGATATATTAAACAACTACCATAAGAAAGGATAATACATGGCAAATTTATCATTCGCATTCGGAGAATGTACAATACAATCAACTAATAAACAAGACATAATTGATTTTATTTACTTAAAACAAATCGTTGAAAGAAAAGCTTTTTTTACTCAGTAGAATTTGAAAAATGTACCATACGCAGTAGATGATGAAAAAAATATTTCTCACATAAAATAATACAAGAAAATCTTGAAACTAAAATAAAAATACAATGATGATATTGATCAATATAAGTTTCAAGTACGAATTTTTAGGTGACGGACGAAATACATTTGATTATAATATGGAAATTTTCTTTACATCAGTCTTCGAACATAAATTTAAAAACTAATGAACAAAACAAATTAAAAGAAAAAAACTTAAAAAAACTCTAATTTTACAGCAACATTTAAAAATAACAGACACATCTGAAGCAGAAGACTTTATAGGAAAAGGACAGTACACAAGTAATTGGATCAATCAAACACCAACGTTTCAAACACACAAAGAAGATGTTTGTTCTTATACTGCGAAAAACGCACGTAAATTTAATTACCTAGATGACCCATGGGATAGTGAATATGCAATGGAGAATTTTCGAAGAATTTAAAAATAAATTAAAAAGAAAAAAATACAAAGAAACAAATAAAGAAATTTATAAAAATAATGTTATCTGATAAAGAACATTTATATGAACAGTTAGAAGATACAGGTATATCGGTTTCAAATGACTTTGATGAGTTTTTTTAGACGCATTTGAATCAGAATTTAGTGAGATATAATTTCGTACTCTTGACCTAAGTAAGTCGTGAAACTGCTTTTTTAATGAAAGAAGGTGAAGAATATGGTTAAATTAACACTGCAAGGTAAATACAACTATGCAACTGTATTTACTGAAAATATTGAAGAAACAGCAATAGGACAAGTTATAGGAATGCTTAATGAACCAATTACAAAAAATACAACTGTAGCAATTATGCCAGATGTTCATGCTGGTAAAGGTTCAACAATTGGTACAACAATAAAATTACCTGAAGATAAAAAAAATTGGAAAGTTTGTCCAAACATCACGGGGGTTGACCTGGGTTGTCTTGATAAAGATACTGAAATATTAACACCCAATGGGTGGTTAAAAATTAATGAATATAAAAATCAAAAAATATTAGTATATAATCCAGATACTGATCAAGCGACATTTGAACTTCCCAAAGCATATATCAAATTACCGTGTACTAAGTTTTTCCATTACATAAATAGTAAAGGCATGAATCAAATAGTATCTGAGGAACACACAATGCTAGTTTATAGAGGATATAAATCACGAGGTTTTAAACCAATGACATTATACCCTTACGAACTAAATCAAAAATCTTTCACTAGTAGTTATTACACAACAAAAACAACATTTCAAACAAACACGCAAGGTGTTAACTTAACAGATATAGAACTACGATTACGTGTTATGATACAAGCTGACGGTTGTATAAAAAAAGGACAATATATTTGTATGCATTTTGTTAAAGAACGTAAAATTGAACGATGTATAAAACTTTTACAAGATGCTAATATTGAATATAAACTAATAAAATATAAAAATGGAACTACAAATATTACATTCTATGCTGACCATCTACGACACAAAAGTTTAACAGATTTATACACAGCTAACGCAAAACAATTAAAAATCATAGCTGAAGAATCGCTTTTATGGGACGGACACAAAGGATATAGATCATATTATTGTACAACAGAACAAAGAGAAGCTGATTTTATTCAATATGCTTTTAATGCATCAGGAACAAGAGCTAGTATATATGAAAGAAATGAAACTAGAAAAGGTCGAGAACATCACAGTAAAACATACCAAGTAATTCCAACAAGAAACGAATATGTAGGTTACTGTCCACCAAAAATCGTGGACTCAAAAGACGGTTATAAATATTGTTTTACCACAACAACAGGTTTTTTTATTGCTCGCCGTAACAAACATATCTTCACAACAGGTAATTGTAGTATGAGAGCAATTAAAATAAAAGATACTAATATTGACTTAGAAAAACTAGATAAAGTAATAAATGAAAACATACCAGCAGGGCAAAACATATATGATAGAGTAGAATGTAATCAAAAAGAAATGCGGGGGTTACTGAAAAAACTATCATTTTCTATCGACTCAAAACGTTTAGAACACATAATGAAATCATGTGGAACGCTTGGCGGTGGGAATCATTATCTTGAGCTTGGTAAATCAAAAAACGGAGAACTTTGGTTAACTGTTCATACAGGTTCACGTGGACTAGGTGTTGTTGTTGCGAAACATCACCAAAAAAATAGCAGAAGAAAAAATGACAAACACAAACGAAATTTCAAAAGCTATTATTGACTACCTAACTAAAAACAACCGACAAAAAGAAATTGAACACGAACTAAAACAATTCAAAGTTACAAGACACACCCCAAACTATATTAATATTATTGATCGTGGTGTTCAAAATAAAGAATTAGCTTATCTTGACGGTAAAGAACTAGACGATTATCTAAACGATGTTAAAATAGCACAAGAATATTCAACAATATCACGTAAAATTATCCTTGAAAAAATAGCAACTAAAATGAATTGGGAAGTGATTGATGAATTTGAATCAATGCACAATTACATTGATATTGAAAATGGAATCATAAGAAAAGGTGCAACATCAGCTAGGAAAGGTGAACGATTAATTATTCCAATTAATATGCGTGACGGTTCAATCTTTGCAACTGGTAAGGGAAATCCTCTTTGGAACTACTCAGCACCGCACGGAGCAGGTAGAATTTTATCACGATCAAAAGCAAAAGAAGAATTATCAATAGATGATTATAGAAAAACAATGCAAGGAATTTACACAACAAGTATATGTGAATCAACATTAGATGAAGCACCATTTGCATATAAACCAATTGATGAAATTTTAGAAAATATAACAGATACAGTTGAAGTAGATGATATTGTAAAACCAATCTATAACTTTAAAGCTCACTAATCACTGACCTGAGCATGTCTTTAAACTGCTTTTTTTATTTGGATAAATAATTCTACGAATTATTTAAATTAGTTAGGTTTCCCTAAAACCCTTTTTATCTTTGAGGTTTTTTTATATGGTAAAAACAAAGAAATAAAATCATAAAAAAAGAAAGGTTAAATAATTATGCACATAAAAAAAATGGGAAAAATATGGACGTTGTAACTCATAATAATAAAAAGATATATACTATTTTTTTGGTTATAAATGTCCTTTTAGCAACATGTATTCTACAAAAAAATAAATTATAAAAAAATCATGAATTTAACTGCGTAGAACAAATATTTGCTTATGAAAAAGCTATGTTATTTGAGCCTAGTGCAGCAAATAATATTAAAAAAATGTAAATACGGAGTCGAAGCTAAAAAAATTAGGTTCTCGTGTTAAAAAAACTTTGACCCAAAAAAATTTGGGATAATAATAGAGAAATAATAATGAAACATGCATTAACTGCTAAATTTAATAATAACCCTAGACTAAAAAAATTATTAGAAATAACAAAAAGATGCTGAATTAATAGAGGTAAGTCCTTATGATAAATTCTGGGGTGCTGGTGTAAATAATACACAAATGATTGAACTTATTAAAAATAATAAAAAAATGTCCTGGTAAAAAAATACATTAGGAAAAATTATTAATGCAGTTAAGAGAAGAATATAAAAAAACCCAACTAACATTTGACAATATAAATAAACTATGTTAAAATATTATTTAAGTTATTAGAGCCACGACAGGCGTGTGATCCTTGAAAGAGGTTTACTAAAGTCATTAAAGAGAGTTTTTTTAAAACTCTTTTTTTATATATTAATTAAAAAGAAAGGAAATAAAATAATGAAATTTATAAAAAAAGACTATTGTAGCATTGATGTAGGGTGACACATTATATATCGTTCATGATAATAACTTAGTAGAAAAAAATTAACAATCACTAAAAAAATCATCTACAATCAAGTTCAATAATGAAACCAAAAAGTAAAAAAATAGTTGATAATTTATACTTAGCAAGTGATTATTATGAGCTTATTGAAGACGGTAGATTGGTATTAAACATATTAAACTATATTTATCCAGATCACTCAGATATTCCTGATTTAGTTAAAGATACTAAATTAGCTAATGTATTCATAAATGAAGAAAAAAAGCTATACAATTTGCGAAAAGTAGAAAACAAAGTCAAGAATTTCATAAAGAATTCAGCAAATATCCTAAAATATTAGTTTATAATAAACAAAATAATGAAGTACTAGGAGAAGTATCAACAAGTAATCCGCTGATGTGTTTACACGAACTATTTATAATGACAGATAATTTAAAATCACAAGGGTTTGTCGTAGATATTGCTGTATTCGATAATAAAAAAATATAAACTAATTAAAGATATAGAAATTTTTAAATTTAATACGACAATTAATAAATAATGAAGGAGAATAGAGACATGGCAACAAACGCAAATATTGGATATATTGAAAATGATATTATAACATATACATATTTACATTATGACGGATACCCTGAACATACTGGTAAAAATTTTTATATGAAGAATATAATACAACAGATAAAGTAAAAGAACTAATTAAATTAGGTTGGTTAGAATCTATTGACAAAGGTGAAGTTATATCATTTCATGAAGATAAAGGTTGGGATTTTAATGAAGTTAAACCAGAAACAGTAAATTCATTAAATGAGTTTACAAAAAAACAGAATTTAACTACTTATTCGATACTAAAAACTGAAAAAAATGGAAATTCTATACAAATCTAGGTGAATTTGATTTAGAAATAGAATATAACTATAATTTTATAATAGAATAAAATTTAAAAAAAATAATATGAGGTAAAAAAATGAACGCATATCAATTATACGAATCTATTGTAAATAAAGTAATAGAAAATCAAAGTATATCAATACCATATTTATTTCAAGAAACTGATGCTGATATTAATATTGTAAAAAGAATATGATATATTTACAGATAATGAATTAAAAAAATATTAGAATTTTATAATCCTTGTCGTGATGAATTAATTGAAGATTATCTTAAACATCCAAAAAAATAAAAAAAATATTCATATTACAATACCAGATAATATCAAACAAGCATTACTATTTCTAAAAAAATGAAGGTTATTCACCACAAGGAATTTGCTATGATATTGAATGTGAAAATTGTTTTTGATTATGACGCAGATATAGAAATAAATAAATGGATAAACGAAAATAATAACCAACAAGAAAAAAACAGTTAAAATAACTAAATTATACGAATATATGATTAATAATCCAGAATTCACAGAATAAAAAAATATAATAAACATTTTTTTAAAAATAAACATCAAGAAAGGGTGAATAAAAAGTGCGCAACATAACAGATATAGCAAATTATTTTTATAACTAAAGAACCAATGAATAAATATAAAGTTCAACAACTATGTTTTTTTACTACGTTGGTTGGATACAAGTATTTGGTCAACCAATAAATATAAAAAAATCCTGTATTTGTAACAAGCGAACATGGTCCAATGAACGCTTCAATTGAGGAAGAATATAAAGAATTTGGTTTTGATAATATTACAAAAAAATTAAAGAATTAGCTAAATTCAATAACCATGAAAAAAATTCGTTTTAGAATCTGTATATTTAACTTATGGTGATAAAGTCTGCGAAGAACTTGAAGCTATAAGTTATAAAACACTCCCTTTCCTAGAAGTTTATCACACTAAAGGGGTAGGTTACCCAATTGATCTATTATCCATGAAAAAAATCATTTTTAAAAAAATATATAAAGGACTAAAAATAATAAAAAAAGCAAATAACTAAGAGAAAGGAATAAAAAAATGACAAATTTAAAAAGAAGTAAATACATTAATCAAAGAAATCGTAACAGATGAATGTTTAGCTGTTGAAAATAAATATCAAAAAAACAAATAGCTATTGAAAAAGAACCGTTTCTAAGAGAACTATTAAACGGTTTAGCTCATAACGAAAAGGACAAAATGAAAAACATATACCGCAAGTGATATTTTTAAATATACTTGAACGATTGCAAAAATCTATATAACGAAGATGATTATATAAATTAAACGAGGTAAAAAAAATGATAAAAAAATATACGCTTTTTTTGTGGTATGGGGAAAACTACATTATGTAATAAATATGGTTATGTTGATGATGACATGTATTATCCGACTAGACCAATAATTAAAACAAATGATATTGTTCTAACAAATGAACCAACTGAAAATTGCGATGCATATTTTTCTACCACCAAATTATGAAAAAAAGCATTTAACAAACTATCAAAAGACAAACAAAAAAATTCTTTAATGAGTATAAAGATTTATTAAAGAATCAATATAATTTAGTTAAAGAAAAAAATATAACCCAATAATAAAAAGAATATATAACACAAAAAAAGATATTCAAGAAATTCTAAAAAAAGAAAGGCTAAAAAAATGAAAATTACAAAAGACGAACTTAAAAACATATAGATATTCAAAAGTATATGATTACGAAGGTAATTTAATACAAGTTAATATCATAAAAGATGATAAAAAGAATTGACCAAGTAAAAATCAAAAACGTTTTTTTCATTAATTAAATATTTAGAAAAAAACAAGGTATAACAATTAATAAAAAAACGAAGAATTTAACACGGATATTTTTAAGATTAGCAATGATTTACAATGTTGATTTTTCCTGTTGTTTATACAATGACAGCACCATATACTCATGAATATTGTATATCATCATACAAATGTCATTATATTAGAAAAAGCTTATTGCGAACCAGTAACATCAAAAAGATTGGTATAACGAACTGCCAACGGTATTATACAAATATATGTTAAAAAAATCATCCTGATTTTTGATTATAAAGAATTACTAGAAGAAATAAAATTAGCAATTAAAAAAAATAAAAAAATTAAAGACGTTAACGGTTCAACATATCGTGGTCAACCAACATCAGACGAAGTTTTACAAAAACTAAAATATGAATTAGTTAATCACTTACCGCTATCAAAAAACATATTCATGTCATATATTCCTGAAGAACATCATTTAATCAAAAAAGACTTTGAAAAAAATTATATGATAAATATTTAAAAAGAGGTATAAAAAAATTGCATAAACTGTACTATAATGATAAAATATAATTACAGGAAATTAGCGTTAAATATTCTACGGACTTAAACGTGCAAACACTACGTATGTATTCTATGTGAGTATGTAGGCGGTGTTTTTGTTTTTGTCGTGTTATAGTTTGAAATTTTTTTGTACTTATATTTAAAAAAAGAGGGTAGGAATAATCATGACAATGCTAAATTTTGCAAAAACATATATTAGCTGTAGCTTATGAAAATAATTTATCAGTAAGCAATCTTGGGTTACAAAAAGTAATGTACTTCGCAATAAGAACCCAGAAAAAAATAATCATGAGTTATTATCTCAAATGTATGACGAACCGTTTTATATTTGGCGTTACGGACCAATAGTTCCTAAAATTTATAGAAAATACAGAATATATGGTGCTAGTTCAATAATAGAAAAAAAGGTCAAAAGAGTGATGAATATTCTATTTTTGATGAATCTATAATCAAGTTACTAAAAAGAAGATTTATTCACATTAATTGATAAAAAGTCGTGAACATAAATTTTGGCAAAAAAATAAAGACAAAATCGTTAAAGGAACTAGTGATGTTAAATATGAATTAGATGATATTTTAAATGATTAATAAAGAAACCTTTTTAGAAAGGGGAGTTAAACATGTACAATGTACTTGATATATGTAGATATATTATAAATTATAGTAATGATTGTAATTATATTATATCTAATTTAAAAACTACAAAAAAATTATTATATTTTATTCAAGTTTATTTCTTAATTGAAGCAAAAAAACCTTGTTTTTAACGAAGTAATTGAAGCTTGGGATTTTTGGACCAGTAATTCCTGTTGCTTATAACGAATATAAAGGATATGCAGGTACACACATTCCTCATATTAAAACAATATATAGAATATGATAAAAAAATAACATTTGGAATAGCAAAAGAGTAGACTTTAATGAAAAATATAATTTCAATTGATGATAAATATTTAATAAATACAGTTGTTGATAAATTAGCGAATTATACTACAACTGATTTGGTTAATATAACACAACATCAAAAAAACCTTGGGTGAGTACATATGAACCTTATACACATAATAAAATAACGAATCAATCATTATATGAATATTTCAGCAAATAAAATCTCAAATTAAAAAAATTCTAAAAAAATAGGGTACAAAAAAACCCCTTAAATCAACTAAAACTAATTGTTCGTATAATACTAGTTTTATGAACAATTCAAAAAGTAAAATAAAAAAATAACACTAATTAAGAGGTAAAATTAAATGGGAAAAATTAACTAAACAAGAAGTTTTTTTAAAAATTATAAAATTAATCAATTTGGGCGAATATGAAAAATTCTCTCCTAGATTTCTTTGAAGAATTAGATGAATTAATTCTAAATGTAACTGACGAAGAAAAAAATCTCATAATTAAATTTGTTAAAAAAACGAAATTACATCTTGGAATAATTTTTTTCTTTCGAGAACTTTGAATACGATAATTTATTATACAAAAAAATATTTATATCATATTTGGTGATGAAACTATTATCGAAATTTATGAAACCAATTCAAATGATAATATTAGAAAAAAATTGCTACATTAACATTATTACCTAGTTATACTAATTAAAAACAAAGACCTGAGTAAGTCATTAAACTACTCTACTTTACTCAAAGGAGAAACAAATGCTGAAAGAAATTAAACAAGAAAACACATTCATAACACTAATCAAAGGTGATTTTCGTGATGCAGATTATATTTATAAACATTATACGCATCCAAATAAAGATTTCAAAAAAATAATTGCTTTTTCTTATTATCTTACAAGAAATCTATAACAAAGAAGACGAATTAACAAAATTCACACAAGAAAATGATATATCTACGGACTTAATTGAGTGTTTTTGAATTCTATTTTGAAAAAAAATATGCTAATTGTAAATTACAAGACATACCTGAATACGATGATTGGATTCCATTTGAATTAATAGTACATACATTACCTGAAGTCATTAAACTAGAACCTTACCATTATCCTAGATATTTAGAAGAAATTAAAATTATTAAAAAAACGGTAAACTATATGAATTTTTCAAAAAAACCCAAACTGAAGATAATATTAAAAAAAGCTCAAAAAAATATATGATTAATTATATAAAATCATACTATAAAAAAATTAATTTTAAATTTATCATTTAAATAAAAAGACCTGAGTAAGTCATTAAACTACTCTACTTTATTTAAAAGGAGACAAAAAAATGCAAGAACAATATATAAATTATATAGATATAAATTATATAAATCACGTTGATCAATATAATACTGAAAAACGAACGCTACCCTAACCGTTGGGAAAATATTCATGAGTATCAACAGTTTCTAAAAAGAATCAAACCCACTATATTTTTGAAAAACGAATTTATAGGTTTTTTTATACGAACATGGTTTCAAACAAATTGTTCCGTTCATAGAACGTTTAGAAATAAACAACAATAAATTAATAATTAAATATAATTGTGATTCTGAACAATATATTAATCTTTGTTTAGTAACAAATTATTATTTAACCCACCCCACTTTATACCGAATGAAAATTACTGATGCATTAAAATTTTTTTAATTAATTACTGGTATTTTTTTATGGCGATGATTGGAATAAAGGTTTAGATAAAGCTGCAATGACAGGTAATTGGGAACTCCCTAAATTCAAAACCACAACGCTATTTAAATGAAAAAAATTAACAAATGAAATTGATCCAAATTTATCGACTTGGAATAACTTCAAAGTCCCAATGGAAGTAAGTCTAACAGGAGAAATGGAAATCATTGAATACACCTTAGAAAAACTTGGATTCCTTGAATTATTAACAACATACTATGCTATTAACGATTATTATAAGAAACAAAATCTCTATGACTTCGTATATCCAGAATCACTATTTGTCGATATGTTCTCTTTTGACAATTTAAACGACTTTAGAGAACGAATGAAAAAAATATAGGAATAGCAGTACCTAAAGATGATAAATATATCAAAATAGAAGAATATAATGAAAACAGTTTTATTAATAAAATTATTCATTTAGATGAAAACTTTATAATTGAAAGGAAAAAAATGATCAATTTAGACAAACTAAAAGCAAATTAATGATTCATTATCAACTGAAGAAAACGATAAAAAAATTATTAATAGAATATTATAAACAAGTATTAGAAGAAATTAATAAGTTAGAATTAGCAAATAATAAGCTTACTGAATATAGTGAAACACTAAATGAAACAGCACAGTTACTAAGACAAATTTATACTAAATGTGGTTATACAACAAAAATTAGAAGAACCATTCAATTCTTCTAATAACATAAAAGACATAATTCACATAAGAAAACGAAACTTACAAAAAAAGTTTAGATAAAATTGAATATAAAATAAAGTATTATGGTAACATTGAAAAATATCGATATCAAAGAATTATTAAAAAAAACTTACATTCTAGTATGGAATTTTTTTAAATCAAGATATCACCGAAAAAGATAGTCAAAAAAATCAAAAAAATCTATAGCAATTTAACATTGGGTCAATTAACTAGTTTTTGGTACATCTCATAACGGATATAACATATTATTATTTGATAATGTAAATTTTTCCTGATCATGTTAATTATTGTTATGATATATTAGAAAAATAAAGAAATAAAAAAAATTACAAAAAAACTATTTATCCTAAACTAATAGATGATTTTATTGAACACATGGATAAAATATATACACAAAAAAACAAGAAATTAGAGAAATAATAAGCAATTATATTAGATTAATTCATAAGATTAGACGAATATCAAATAAATATCACGTAATAATTTTTCGATTAAGTTTTTTTAGAATTAATATTTAATCAAAAAAACAAACCAAAAATAATAAAGACCTGAGTAAGTCATTAAACTACTCTATTTTTTTACTAAAGGAGACAAAAAAATGATAAAAAAAATCTATTCAATTAGAACTATTTACAAACCTTGATCACAATGAAACGTTCACAATTCAAGATGCATATAATAGCGTGTCATCAACTGATAAAAAACACTCTATTCGTGCTAGAATTTATGAAGCAATTAATAAAGGTATCTTCGAAAAAGTATCACGTGGAGTTTATCGTTTTGTTGATAATAATGATAACTCCACCCTACTTGTTAAAGGTGACGGTCGTGATTTATCTATGATAAACGATAACTCAATTGACTGTTTAATTACAGACCACCCTTATAGTGATAAAAAATCTAACAAAGGTGGTAATCGTTCATTTGCTGACTATAATACATTTAATTACGAACAAAGTGACTTTGATGAAAAATTCAGAGTGCTAAAAGACGGTGCTTTTATGGTAGAGTTCTTTGCTGAAGAAAATTCAAATAATTTTGATTATATCTATAACTGTAAGAAAATGGCTGAAAAGTCAGGTTTTGAGTATTATACTACTGTAAACTGGCAAAAAGGTGATTTCATATCAAATACAGGTCGTAAAGCTAAAAATACAGAACAAATGATTTTCTTTACAAAAGGTAGTCCACGTAATTTAAAACTAGACGCTAAAAAGAACCTCAAAACAGCTCACGAGAACAATTTAGATACAAAAGGTCTAAGTTCACATGAAGTGGCTCAGAAGCTAAATAAACACGCATTAACAGTAAATTATATGAAAGGTACCGCTAAAATGCTACCAACATGCTTTAATGTAAATAAAACACCTAAAAAAGAAACAATTCACCAAGCAGAAAAACCTGTTGAATTATTTAAACAACTTTTAGACTACATCACCCTACCAAATGAAATCGTACTAGATCAATTTGCAGGTTCATGTAATTTAGGAATCGCTTGTAAAGAAACTAATCGATATGCAATACTATTTGAAAATGATAAAAAAACTTATAATAAAGCCGTAGACAAATTAACAGCTTAGGAGAAAAAAATGGATTTACTAAAATTAAAAAAAAGATGAATTAACATATTTAGATTTATCAAAAAAAGCAAAACAAAAAAACGAAATACTAAATTTGAAAAAAATATAACAATCTTGACAAAATGAATTTTTAATAATGATATAATTAATAAATTCAAAGAAAAATAATTATGAATTAACAATTGACCACAATAAATACGAAGTCATTATTAAAGATACTAAATTAGATAATAATTTTATAACATTAAAATTCGCACCAATAGTTGAATTATATACATTTATTGAATATATGAATGATTTAGATAAAATATCACTTAATTCAATAATAGAACTATTAAACATGGTTGATCACGAAATACCTGTTATTAAAGAAAAAAATAAACAAACTATTGAATTTAGAAGAAGAATTATCGAAGATGATATGCACAAAAGCAAATAGCTATTTAAAAATTAATCTTAATAATTATGTATTAAATACATTTAATATTCACTTCAATATCGTATTAACTAATGAATATCGAAAAAAATAAACGACACTCTATATGCAGGTAGACGATATAATGTAAAAAAATATCATATTAAATGATATCACAGAAAAAAATTAAAAAAATGAAGAAAAAAAGAATCAATAGAAATGTTATATGAATAAAAAAATAGAAACTTAAAAAAATTTTTTTAAAAATTAACAACTTAAGAAAGGACTTTTATGACAGAACAAGTATATTTTTAACTATAATCCATTCCATTTAACAAGATTAATGTTGAATATGTATATGAACAAAGAACTTAATAATTTTTGGAAATACTAAAGAGACATATTACATACAAAAAAAGCCGTACAAGATACGACTGAATATGTATCTGACGAATTTCTTGAAAATATAATGGAAACAATCGCAAAAAGAACATGGTTATGATGACGAATTCAACATAGCAAATCATATTAACATTATATTTGATAGAATTATAAAAAAACAGAAGAATTTAAAAAAATACCTAAAAAGAAGCATTTTTTTCGAAATTCCACCATTTGATAATTATATTGTTGATAAAAAAACTAACAAGTTATATGAAACTCAATTTGGAAAACATTTCGAAACTATTATGAATATCATACAACTACACCCAGAATTAGATACAGTTGAAAAAAACAAGATGATTTTTGTAATGTCACAACTAAAATTAGTTGGTACAACTCATGAACAAAACTATTATACACCAAAAAGATTTAGTATTTCATAATAATACTGAACTTAAAGAATTTGATTATTATAAAGAATTTTTTTAAAAAAATCTATAAAAAAAGTATTTAAACAAACAAGGAGAAAAAAATATGTTTTTATTACAAATTAAATAACGACAACGAATTTATAGAATTTGATGAAAACAACCTACCAACAAACATTGAAAAAAATAACAGAAGTTAAAGTATTCTCAAAAGATAGTTTTTCATTACATTAAACAACCAACATTCTTAAACGATAAAGAAAATGATGTAGAATATCACAAAGCAATGATTAAATTTAATGAGGATATAAGTTATATTGAAGACTTAACCATTGAAGACGTTTTTTTAATGAATTAGATAACAAAGATAATTTTCGCATAAATGACTGGTATTATTTTGATGAAAATTTCTTTGACGACTTTAGCATTCCAGCATACGAAGCAGCACGAGCAACGCATTTTTGGTGATGTGAATTGGAACCATGAATATATTAACTATAACGCATATGGTAACTTTGTAACAACAGATGAACTTGACTGGGAAGCGGAAGAAGATGAAATTGTTGAAGCATGGATTGAAGAAAAATATTTATGAATAAGAAACAACTAAAATAAACTATTTAATAAACAAGGAGAAAAAAAATGTTAACAGAAAAAAAGACATGACAGAAAAAAATTATTAAAACAATTAATTAATGAAAAACAACAAGAACTAGAACAAATTACTAAAAATGATCCACAAATAACAAAATTAACAAAATGAAATTAATGAATTAAAACAAATTCAAATAAACTCTAATGAAAAATACACCAACAGCATGGTTATGTCAAGCAGTACTTAATATGAAAACAAATCAATTACGTACACTAACAACCTATAATCAAAAAAATTATCAAACTAAAAACCGATATTTCGGCATTAGAAACAACACTACAAATAATTACAAAAAGATAAAAAAATCAATCAGAAAAAAACCACAACACCACCAAAAAAACATTTGCTATAATTAAAAGCAACTACACTACTTCCAAAACCAGATGAAGTTCACCCACTAGATAGAGATTCAGTTAATAAAAAAAATTGAATTATTTAATAAACAAGGTACTGGTTTAACAATTAAAAAAAGACTATAAAAAAATTACAACTTATCATTATGGGGTGAAAAAGGTAATTTAATTAGTTTTTTTCACAATATAACCGTAATATTGACGATTCAGCAATAGAAGAACTTGATACGTGGTTAGATAAAAACAGTTAAATATTCTGGATACTATAATAAACTAAAAAAATCTTCAAAAAAACAAATAAAAGATTTCTTGATTTCAAGTGTTTTTCGATAAACAAGGTGATAGAATCTATATTAATTATTGTCATCAATCAAAAGACACAAATGTAACAAGTGTTTTTTTCACATCAAGAAAAAAAGGAAAAAAAGTTATATTGAATCAACAAAAGAAGTAAATGATTGTGCACAACAATTTGAATTAAAAACTAAAAAAATAATACAACTTTAAACATTTCATCTATAGCTACTTCATCTAATGAAAATGAACAAATGAAAATTACTTTAAAACACTTAGAACAAAAATGTTAATCCAAATAATTTAAATACTCACTTTGAGAAAAATATTTAAAGCATTTGATAAACAAAATCATTTAAAATAATAAAAAGAAAGGACTTTATTATGGGGCAAATACTAATAATCAACAACTACACACCCTACTCTGAACATGCAATAACTAATAGTATCTATTATCACTGGTCAGCATATACTGACTCGTCAATTTACGAAGTAGAAGATTTGAGAAATAAAATTGAAGAATATTATAATGAATATTATGATAGTAGTAAAAACAAATTAGACTTTTTTTCAACCTAGCTTCTTTAAATGCTATATCAGGTATTTCAAAAAAATAAGAAAGAATCAATACGATATATTGAAAAAAAGTAACAGGTGAAACATATAATTCAGACAATGTGCAAAAGAAACCATGGAATGATTGTTTTCACAAAAGAAGATATGGATAACTATCTACATTGGGCAGACGGAATTATAGATATATATTGGGAATTTAACAAAGACGGTACTCCAGACTTTGAAAAATACCTTATTTAACTTACCAGATTTAGTTTGGTCATATACAGAAGATGATTTAAACGAAGATGTAATTAATGAAAATTTAACTAAAGAAGACATTGAATTAATGAAAGAAAATCCTGAAGAAATTCAAATAACAAATATACCAATAACTGAAGCTAATAAAAATCTTATTGAACAAATCCCTGAAATGTGGTATGATAAGGATTTAGAACTATTTTTTTCAAACAAATAAGATAAATTTTTATAACTAAAAAAAATATTTTTTTGAACAGTAAAAAAATACTCACATAAACTTAATATATCAACCTTTTTAACACATATTTCTTACAAAGTGTAGTAACTTACACTTTTTCACCTCACCTATTGTTATTTAATTAATAATATGATAAACTTAATAATATGATAAACTAAATTAAAATAAAACAAATAAAGAAATAAGATAATATGGTAGAAATAAAACAAAGAGGTGATATAATATGGCAGAAATAAAACGAGCACAAATGAAAAAAATTGTTAAAGAAAAAGTTTGTGATACAATGTTATCAATATATAATGGAAAAATACTGTAAAGATAAATTAATGACATTTTCTATTAAAAGATACACAGCAAATGGAATGTGCTTAACAATTGATCATTTCAGCATCACAATAAAAAAATTAATATTTATGTAAATGGTGAAGTAAGTTATACATTAAGAAATCTTATGAACACAGAAAAAATAACAATAATTGAACCTGCTGAAACATATGATGACATAGAAGTGCACAACAAAATACAAGAAATGATAAAAGCTATCAAAAATTTTATTAAAAATCCAGAAGGATATTAATACAACAGACCTAAGCAAGTCATAAAACTGCTTTATTTTAATTGAAAGGAAACAAAAAAAAATGACAAAAGAATACTACGGCGTTTTCGACCGACAAGCAGGTAAACTAAGAAATGGATTCGTCTACAGTAGTTACGAATTTGCAAAAAAAGACGTGGCACAAGGAATCATGGAAGTAACAAATGACGAAGAAATATTAGAACTACCTGAAGATGACTATGATACAATTATTGATTATCATGGCTTTGAAATAAGACCTATAACAAAAGAAATTGCTGAAAAAATTGAAGACAAAGAAGCTTTTTTTGTAAACATCTCTCCTGAAGCTTTCTATTATGATAAAAATACTAATGAACAAGATATTTCTTTTAAATATCAAGAACTTATAAAAACAATTACAGCACGTAAATCTTCAGATGACCCATATAAAGACGCATATCTTCATAGAAAAAAATTAAAAGAAAGTAGATAAAATCATGAACAATTACATTGAAAGTTTAAATAAAAAGCGAGCAAAAAAACTATTCCAAAAAGTTCTTACCTTCTACCCTACTCTAAAAACCAAGATACTACAAATTTGTTATTAACAAAAATTAATGAATCCAAATTAAGTCATAAATCAAAAAGAAAAAAATGATAAAAATACAATGAACATATCTACAATAATATGTTTGATAGTGGTGAATTTTTTTAAAAATCTATTGATGATTACATAATTGGTGATTTAATATATATTGATCCAAACAAAGAAGCCTATATTGACGAATTTATAGAAATTAATAATGAATATTATATTATTCCAAATGATTATAATGAAGGAATGGATAACCCTATTCCATTATATTTAATTTCACAAAAAAACGAAATGAAAGTACTGATAATTCAATATTTACAATAAATAAAGAAAAAAACAATTGCAGATATGACAACAAAAGACGTTATAACAAGTCAAGTGCAATTTTTAATTAAATTCATTGCTGAAAATCAACTTGATTTAAACCCAATATACCAACGTGATTATGTTTGGTCAACCGAGCAAAAACAAAGTTTTATCACCCACTTAGTTCAAGGTAAAACCACAATTAAACCAACATATTTATATAACAATGTTCCAATAAACGAACCAATGTATGAAGTACTAGACGGAAAACAAAGAATTAATGCTTTATTATCGTACATGAAAAAAATGAATTTAGCGTTAATGGCTTTTTATTACAAAGATTTATCAATAAAAGATACCAATAAATTTCTACACTTACCAGTTGAATATACAAGAATTAAATATTTTCACCCACAAAAAGGACATATAACTATGCCACTACGTGATAAAATTGAATTGTTCTTACAAATTAACGAATATGGTCAAAGAATGAGTGATAACGATTTAGAAAAAGCTAAACAATATATGCAAAAAGCTAAATAATCAAAAAAAGAAAGGAAAAAAACATGGGAAGTTTAAATAAATACTCAAGAAATAACAAATTCGATAATGACGAAATCTACGTTGTTTTATTTGTTTCAAGAAACAAAGATAATAAACATCTTGAAAACTTTAAAGAGCGTAGAATGTCATTTATAACACACGATAAAAACTCACCTGAATTAACAGCACGATTTGAACATTTTGTGAGAAATGGACAATACAACGAATTCTCACGAGCTTATATTTCAGTAAATCCACGTTCATCTAAAAAAACATTTAAAGCATTACAGCATCTTATGCTTGATCAAGAATTTCATATTGGTTTAATTGAACCTAAACTAGCATCAATTGCTGCAAAGCATGAAAATATATTAGATAGTAAAAAAAGAAAAGTTTTATTCGATTTTGATAAAAGTGAAGATCATGATTTAATACTTCATTTAGATCAATTTGAAAAAAAGACATTAAAGAAATTGACAAAGATATAGAATTATTATTTATCAGAACCCCTAATGGTTTTTTTCAGTAATACCGAATAAACGCTTTGATACAAGAGAACTTCTTAAAAAAATACCCTAATGTGGAAGTAAAAACGAGATGATTCTTATTGTTTTTAACTATAAATACAACGTATAAAAAAAGCCAATTAAATTAATTGGCTTTTTAATATTAAATTTCACTAAAAATCAGTTGTTGTTACTTCATCAGGAAAGTTTTTTTAATTGTTTTAAGTTCATTTTTCAACCATTTGACATCCTCACAGCATTGAAATACCGTGATCCTTTTTTAAATTAAAAAGATATCTTATTACTCACATAGAACTGCTTCTAAAAAGCTCTTTTTACAAATTTCTTTGTAAATAGTTTACAAATTAGATCTCGTTGTTAGGAGTATTTGAGGATTTTTCGTTTACAGCTCTTTAAATCTAAAAGACTTAAATAACTATAAGTAAACGCATTTTTTTAAAGTGGAGTTTGTCAACCTGCCACTGTAATTATTTAATTAGTTTTTTTATGAAACGTACCAACTAAGACGTTTATTTTTCATTTTTTTATTTTTAGTTATTTCATCTTGCATTAATTTGTAATATTGTTCAAATTCGTTTGTTAATCTTGTTTTATCTATTGTGTAAGTAGCTTTATCATTTTTTTAGTATGTTGAATAGTATATTTATTTAGAATTGCTGAATAAAGGTCTCTTTGAATATTTGGATACTCATCATTTAAATCATATATTCTAATATTTAAAGTTTTTCTTAACATTATCGTCAAGTATATGATTATATTGACTAGGTTTTTGTATTTCTAGTATTAATTTCTATAACTTTAGCACCTCTTGAAGTGGCTTTGTTCTTAAGTAATGTAACTAGACTACTTGGTGATGCTTTTTAAAAATGCTTTTTTTCCAAAAACGTTTTTTTAGAATATGGTTTATTTGTTTTAGGGTTAATTCTAATGTTTTTTTGAACGTTTTTTTGCAAAGCTTTCACATTCATTTTTTTCTAATTGTATAACGTTACCTTGTGAAAGTAATTCATTACAAACTTTATTCTGGAGTTCATTTCTATAAATACGCATTTTTTTCGTTGTTTCTTTTTGAACTCTATTCATAAGTTTTTATTAAATTATTAGAACGATTAGTCATTTTCTTACCTTTGATAACCTTGTTATTTTCATCATAACAATCAGGATTTAATAATCTAAGTTTACGACTTATTTGTTTATTAAGATGTTTAATTCCTTCTTCAATTCTAAGACATTTTTCAGGTACTAAATCAATTAATTCTAATTTACTATCACTTACATATGCTAAAGTAGAAACACCATTATCACAACCAACAACACCAGTTCCTACTGTGTGTTTACTTGGTGGAGTTCCTTGTAAATATATAACAAGATAATAACGAAATTTACCTTTTTATTTTTAGATTTTTTTGAATTTGAACATATTTGATTTTTCTCTGCTCTTAACATACAATTTTGTTGATACTCATTAAAAGCATTTCTTTTTAATATTAATTTCATGTTTATTACCTAAGATTAGTTTATAAGCGTATTTATCATTACAATTATTAATCAATCTTAAACCAGTTCGGTTTTTGATTGTTTCTGAAAGAAGAATCTTTATATTTTTGACTTGAATTTCAGATTTTTTTAATCTTGCTTTTTAAATTTTTAATACATTTTCAATTGTATTAAAAAAACATGAGTAGCGATAACCTGTACTTCGATTGCTGTTAAAAATTTTTGTAACTTGGTACAGTGTGTCTACGATCTCTTAAAAATATTTTTAAAATCAGGATCAGTTAAACCATATGATTTAACTATGTTATCAATTGATTTACTAATTGGTTTAGTATCTATAACAGGTACTTTAGCTTTTTTTGCTTTATCTTTAATTTTTAGAACGTTTTTTTCATTATGTTCTTTTGCATCATTATAAGCTTTGATCAACTTCCAATATCTTTCATCAGCACGTAGTTTATTAATTCTTTTTTTACCTTCTGATAACATATCGTTATAGATTGAATTAACAACATTCATACTTTTTTCAATTGTTCTATAATCATTTGCTTTTTAAATCTAGCAGTACTTTAACAACAAATGTTGGAGTTGGTTCATTACCAAAGGTCATATTCAAGTCCCCTTTCTATAAAAAAATTGTATTATAATATAATTTTTATAATTTTTTTAAAATAATTTTTTTCATTAGAAATTATTGATTTAACAATATCGTATACCAAATTCATCTCAACATTGAAATACCAAGATTTCTTGAGTATTTTTTTAGCAAATTAGACTTGTGAACTAATAACAACTACTATGAAATTATTAAATATATTCATAATCCTTTTAATATTATTTATTATTTGCATATTTTTAATTATAATTCACATAAGTATTAAAGTCAAGAAATATTTTTTTCTTAAATAAAAAAATATTTTTTTCTTAAATATAAACTAAAAATAAACATACTACTCTACTATACTAAATGAAAGGAAATAAAATATGTTTTATGAAAGAAATCCCTATTTTTGAAAATAATGCACTTTTTAAAAATTTTTTTAATCGACACTGGTACAAGTATACGTGTTATTATAGTTTTAGCAACAATATTTGCATTTATTTTTCACATATAAAACAATAAAAAAATTATAAAAAAATAAAAAAAACTAACACATAAAACAGATTTAATAATGTATGCTATCTCATTAATAACGTCATTATTATTCGTTACAGCACCAATATATTATTTATACGAAAAATTATGTTGATACACCTATTAAAACCAAGTGAATATAGTAATTATTTAAAAAAATAACAGATCAAAAAAATTGAAAGTAAAGACCCTAATAAAGTAATAGTTATTCGAAATAATAATTTTTAATTATAGTTATGATAGTTATAATATAAATGATTATGATGTTACATTACATTATGATATTAATAGACAAAACGGTTATTTAAATATCATTGAAAAAAACAAAAAAAACAAATGATAAAATAAAAAAATGATTCTGAAATATACCTTAACGACCGTATTTATAATAAATTGAATGAACTAAATAAAAAAATAATTAAATTTAATATTAAATAGACCTAAGCACGTCATTAAACTACTTAATTAAAAAAATATAAAAAGAAGGATAAAAACCAGTTACAAAATATTTAATTAAATTTAACCAAAAATTATTTATTCAATAATTATTCAATAAAATACTAAAGAAAGGAATAAAGATATGACAGAAATAACACTTGTAACTAGTTCTTTATTATATAAAGATAAAAAAACGAACAATTATATAACTATTTTTGATGAAGTCACACCTCTATTTGCTTTCTTAGTACGTAGAACAATTCATCATTTAAATCATGATTTAAACGGTGAAGATTTAACTAACTATCGAACCAGATTAAAAACAAGAATATGGATTAACAAATAGATTTGCAAAAAGCAGTTGTTACTACAGCAAAAAAATACTTTCAAATTATCTACAGCAGCAGGAGATTATTTACATTCAACCTATGCTATAAAAAAATAAAGAAAGTAAATGCTAAAAATAATAAAAAAATTAAAGCAATATTAAATAATCCAAAAAAACTAAAAAAACATAGAATAAAGAATCTCAAAATCAAATTATTTTTGGCTTCAAATGAAGAAGAATAAACTTATTCAACTTCAAAAATAATGAACCAAAACCGATGTTGACATTCGGTACAAAGAAATTGTTAAATAATAATAAAGAATTATTTCTTAAAAAAACGAGATAATCAATTTGTTTATATAGGTGATAAAAAAACGAACACCTTGGTAATCAACAATTTAAATTATTCTATAATAAATGTTTTTAACAAATTCACTTATAAAATTAGACTTGAAGATAAATATATTCAAGTCTCTAAATATATATATGGTGAGTTTATTATAAAGGATAATGTTGCTAAAAAGAGAAATTCTTAAAACACTTAAATCACCAAAAATCTAATCCATTATCATTTAGAATAATTAAAAGAAATGAAGTTCTACAATTACAAATAATGTATAGGGTTAATTCAGAACCCAGAACTAGAAATTCTAATGGTGTAATTGGTGTTGATTTTTAATAAAGGATTTGTGACGATTAGTGAAATTGATCAACATGGTAAATTATTAAATTTAGACCGAATAGATTATATTCACAAAGGTAAAGCTGGAGTAACAAAAAACTCTATGTTACATCTTGTAAAAGATTTAGTAGATATTGCAATTCTATCTGGAAAAGATATTGTTATAGAAGATTTGAAATCTTTAAATAAAAAAACAAAAAAAGAAAAAAAACTGAACGAAAAACATTATAACCGAATGATTAACACTTTAAAATTTGGTAAGTTCAGAAAATTCTTAGAAACACGATATGATAAATTAGGTGTTGGTTTATCACTAGTTAAACCTTACAACACATCAAAAATAGCAAATAATAAATACTGTTATGATATGAAACTAAATATTCATAGTGGTGCAAGTTATGTTATTGCTAGACGTTTTTTTATAACTTAGACTAGTATAGTTTTAACTTATGATACATGATGTAGACTAGATACGAAGTCATGTGAAATCAAAGTTTTTTTGAAATTTAGTAGTTTTGGTTGTAATTATTGTCTGGAAATAGTTATAACTTCAAAACTTAATATATAGTATCCGTAACACTATTTTATTTGAAATAATAAAGAAAGGAAAAGTTACTTAATTAGATATTATTTAATAATACTTGAATAATATTAGATAAGTTTAACTTTACGGATAAAAATTATGGCAAAAAAAGAATAAACAAAAAACATTCACAAGAACAAAATCACCCGAACAACAAGAAATCGAATTAATTATGGAGCAACTTGAAGAAGCACGAACGCTACATACATTAGAAGTTGAAGAAGTGCCTATTCGATTATCAGCTGAACTAAATGACCTAGACGATTATATCCATTTAACAACAACAAATAAAACCAAATTCGTTATTTGTACATTAGAAGTAGAAAACTTTGAAATATTCAGTATGATAGATGATAATATCCAAAAATCTATTAAGACAAGCTAAAGAATGTTACACTGATTATATTAGAATGAGACTAAAAATATATGGACAAAGGTCAAAAAAATTATAGAAAAGAAAAAAATATCCCAGATGACGTTTGTTTTCGATTAGAAGAGGCACGAGATCAAATAGATTTACAAGATATGGGAGCAAGGCTTTCCGAAATGGAAGATTTTATTAACGAATTTTAATAATAAACCAACAGACCTAAGCAAGTCTATAAAATGCTTTTTTAGATAATTATACTTTTAGTGAACGTATTTATAATGAAATAAATAAAATACCAAAAAAATAAAATTATTAGAAACTACTTCATATTAGTAGTTTCTTTTTTTAATAAAAAGGAAAAATCAAAAATGAACATAATAAAAAGAAATTAGAAAAGAACAACATCTATCAATCAAATTTGTTAGTCAAATGTTAAATCTCACGCAAAAAAACATATAAACAATTTGAAAATAATGAAATAACATTAAACAAAGAAAAAAACTAACCCTACTCTACAAATTACTTGGAGTAACAACTGAAGACCTAACAAGAATTAAAAAAAGAAAAAAAACTTAACAAACGATGAAATTGAAATAAGTAAATTAAAAAAATTATATTAATTAGAAAGGAAACATAAATGATAGAAAAAAATTACCTGAATTCCATTTTTTTAAGCCTTACGACATTAATTGTTTTAGTGAGTTACTTGATTATTGCAATTATATATTATCTATTTAATAAAAAAACAAAAAAATAATATCTACATTAATTAGCTTTTATTATAATTGCAAGTTGCTCCACTCTTTATACTTACCATCACTATACATGGAACACTGTAGCTTTATCTGATATTAAAGAACAGTTAATTATTAATGGTGATAGTTTAACAATAAAAGCACTACCTAAAAAAATATCAGATACAAAAGATAATCAATTTGATAAGACAAAAAGAACAACAATTTAAACTATCTTCTAAAGATGATAAATATTACTTAATTAATGAAACTAGTAATATTGGGTATGAATTAACTGAAAAAGAATATAATAAATTAAAAAGGAGAAAAATTAAAATGGGATTAGACATGTACTTATATAAAATTTCAAAACCAAAACTTGATAAAAAAAGAAAGTATACAAACCAGACAACGTTGATGCTTCTTACATTAAACTAGACGAACTAGAAAACGATCAAATACCTTATTCAATGAAAAAAATATTGTGAAGAAATATTAGTTGAAAACAGTTATCCAGACTTCGAAAAAAAATATTTGAAGAATTTAAAAAAACAAATACCCTGATAAATATAATAAATATACTGAAGACTTTCAACCTATTCTTTATAGTGAATATTCAGATAATAATAAAACCATTCAAACATTTAAAGACGGCGATTCAAAAGTTAAAATATTCATAACAAATGAAGATGAATATACAATCAAAAAAGTCGATAAATGTTTAGCGTGGAAATCAGAAGAAGTTGCTTATCACCGTGGTTGGTTAAAAGACGGTGCACCACTTCCTGAAAATTGTCATTACTGTCATAACGAAGACTTAATTGAAGAACTAGTAGAAGATTATGGTCTATCAAAAGATTTTATCGAAAATTGGTCAGATGATACATTCTTTTTTGCTTGGTGGTAAAATTTGGACAAATTGGACAAAATCACCTTCATTTGGACAAAATTTTTAAAAATATCCAATAAGTTAGGTTTCAACCAAAACTCTTTATTCTTTGAGATTTAATGAAAGGAGATTAATATGCAACCATATAGAATGGAATTATCAGAATTTAAAATCACACAAAATGATCCAATCCACCCACTTGTTTTAAAACTTATGCTCGATAACCTGCAATATCGTTACGATAATCCTAAATTAAAAAGATAACAACTGGAATTTTTAAAAATGAAAAAAATACGATATAGATTTCCATAGAATAACTAACGACAACGGGAAATATGTAGCCATTTATTGCTGGAAATCACCAACAGAACTACCATTAATACTAGCTATGGTAAAAAGTTTATGATAAAACAAAAAAACAATTAGAATATTAGCTGAAAATTGCATGGAAACTTATAATTTAAAAACAAGATGAAGAATTATACAATGCTATTTTTAAATGCTATAGATTATAGACATGCTAGAAAGAATTAATTTAACGAAAGGAACAAACAAAATAATCAATTTGGACAAATTGGACAAAAATTACCTTCATTTGGACAAAAATTTTTTTAAAAAGTGTCCAATATTGTTATATCAACGTTTCTAGCTACTTTTTGGACAAATTGGACAAAATGGACAACATATTTAAAAAAAGTCATTTTTAAATTTTTATTATTTTTTTCTAGTGACTTTTATCAAAAAAAGTGTCCAAAGTGTCCAAAATGTCCAAACCTATTGGTACGACTGGTGTAGAGAGTTTGGACAAAATTATTTTAAAACGTCCAAAATGTCCAAATTGTCCACAAAAAAATTAGAATCCATTGACAAGTAAATAAAAAAACGTCATATAATATTATTATATCAATAAAAAAAGGAGATTTTTTTAATGCAATTAACTAAAAAAACAGATCATTTTTTTAAATATAAGTATCGAAACTTTGGACACTTATATCACACTATTTATAGGTAATTCTATTTTTATTATATTTAACTAATTATCCTAATATAGTATTACTAATTAAATACATATCAAATGTTATTAAAAAAATAGCATATTACCAACAAATTCAGGGAACTAAACGAACTATTAACTTATACAATCCTACTAGGTCTTCAAAGTGCTATTTTTAATTTATGTATTATATGGGTTAGTAAAAAAAGCTAGTAAAAATGTAATACTTCATGAGAAAGACAGAAATATTGGAATTATTCTTGGAATGATATTTTTTTCCTATTTCTACCTACTACAAACATCTACATTATATTAGTTTTTAGTAATAATTTCAGTATTCTTCCAAAAAAACAACTATTTAATTTAGAAAAAAACAAAAACGTGATTTAATCATTGAAATGATAGATAAAAGTAATTGAAGAAAAAAACTATTAGAAGAACAGAATAAACAATCACAAGAAAAAGACGTTCAAAAGCGAACAAATTCAAGAAAATAAAGAAAAATCAAAAATTAATTCAAAAAAATAAACTAAATAATAGTTTACAAATAACCTTTCGTATGATATAATAAAGAAAAAAATAGAATACGAAAGGAATTTTTTTATATGAAAACAATTACACTATTAAGCAATGAAGAAGTTAAAAAAATATTATTGAAAATTCAACTTCTTCTGCTATTTCAAATAAAACAATGATACCAGAATCTACTATTAAAAAAATTATAAATCTGGTAGAACAAAAAAATTAAGGATATGCCTATTTCAATGAGAGAAGTCTTTACAAATGTTTATCTAAACAACAGTGTTTTAGATTACCCTCAAAATTTTGCAGTAAGTGATGAAGACTGGGAAACTATGACTATTTGGTCAGGAATAAGAAATCCACTTTTTTACCCATATTTAGAAACCTTTATAGCAGATGATCTATCTAAAAAGCGTTACAAAAACAAACAAAAAAGACCATTAACTTATCTGTTCTTAGATTTTGATATTGAATCCCCAATAAACCGAGAATCATTACTCGTAACAGGACCAGCACAAGGAATTTGTTTTATTGTAAAAGCATCTAGCTTACCACCATATTTAATGGATAGCTGTACATTTGTAAGTTTAAAACATAATGATAATTACCCAAAACTTGATATTGATAAACTGAACTTTGAAAAATATCCTGACTTATATGATTATCCTTATTTAATAAGTAATTTAACTGACGGACTTAACTACCCTATTGCAAAAATCAATTGTTGAATATTTTTGAAGAAAAAAATATTAAAACCTTTGCAGATATGCGTGAAATAGCTAAACAAAAATTGTCCAGATTTCAAAATCAAATACACAAATAAATTCCAACAAAAAAATATGAAACATTAGCAAAACAAAGAATTAAAAAGTTTTTGTAGAATAAAATTTTTAAAAAGAAAGAAGGAAAGAAAATAATGCAAAAATACTTAAAAATATATTATACCAATTGGTTTAATTTTTCGTACTTGCTATGAGTATAATTACACCTTATAACTCACTAACAACAAAACAAGAAAATGTAAACCAAGCACAAGCTAAAATTGAAACTCAATTGCAACGTAGACATGATTTAATTCCAAACGTTGTTGCAGTTGTACAAAAATATATGTCACACGAAAAAGAAGTATTCACACAAATTGCCGATGCTCGTAGCAAAATTGGTTCAAATAACAAAGAAGAAAAAAACAACAAGGTGAACAAGAACTAAGTTCAGCTATTTCAAGATTACTAGTCCTAACTGAAAACTATCCACAATTAAAAGCAGACGCACAAGCAACTAATTTAATCACAGAGCTTGAAGGTACGGAAAATCGTATCGCAACAGCTAGAATTGATTATAACAAAGTTGCTACAGAATATAATAAATCAATTAGACGCTTCCCAACAAATATTACAGCAAAACTATTTGATTTTGAAAAAGTTGAATTAACAAAAGCAGACGAAGGAGCTAAAAAAGCACCAACTGTTAAATTTGACTAGAGGTGAAAATTATGAAAAAATGGATATTATTAATTTTAACACCCCTATTACTTTTCATATTTGTAACAAACACGCAAGCAATAGATTTACCAAACAGACCCGATAATGGAATATATGACCCGTCACATTATTTAAATGAAACTGTTGCCAAAAATCTTGCAGATGCAAATAAGAACAATGATACACAAATTGGAGTTTATATAGTTGATAATATTGATTCATCAATTGAAGAAACTTCAAGGGAAGTTGCAAGACATTGGAAAATTGGAGATGCTAAAAACAATCGTGGTATTTTAATTACAATTGCTGTTAAAGATAAAAAATTAAGAATAGAAACATCAAATGAAGTTTCAGGTGATTTAACAGATATTGAAGCAAAACAAATCATTACAAACGTAAAACCAGAACTAAGATCACAAGATTATAGCATGGCTGTTAATAAAATGATTGAACAAATCAAAGAAAAAACAGCTAATCAATCAAATGATAACAACTACGAAGTACCTGGAATAATTCCGATGATAGGATTATTAATCTTAATGATCATGGTAATAATAAGCATATTAGACGAAATCCCATTAAAAAGAGATAGTTACTCTGCTACACGTAGATATGACGATGAAAATAAAAAAGATTACACTGATTCAGATCTCGCAACAGGTTTACTTTTAGGTAGTTTACTAGCTAGTCAAAATCATAATCATTCAAACAGTCGTAACAACGATGATGAAGACGATGATAGTTATTCATCACATTCAAGTAGTTATCATGAAGACGATGACGATGATAATCACCACTCATCAAGTTCAAGTAGTTATCATGACGATGATGACGATTGGTTTTCAGGAAGTGGCTCAGATTGGTCTAGTAGCGATTGGTCTGGTGGTGGATTTGACGGTGGCGGTGCAAGTGATGATTGGTAGTTAATCAGATTAATTCTACGAATTAATCCTTTTGTAGTTAGGTTTCACCTAAAACCCTTTTATATTTGAAAATTTTTATTTTTAAAATTTTCTTTTACCTGTCTCACCTTGTGACCAGACACAGACCGAGACATTAAAATTTCCCGTAGGTTGATCTAATCTGGACAGATAAACCTTAAAAAGTTGGCTTGGTAAACCAAAGGTAATACAGGTTCAAATTACCACTCTTTTAATTTTTAGTTAAAAGCATTGACCTAAGTAAGTCATTAAACTGCTTAAAGTTTATTTTTTTATATTTATACTCCTGACCTAAGTAAGTCGTTAAACTGCTTGATTTTTAGAATATTAGATTCTCCAACAATCTAAGAAACAATCCTCCTTTCTGGAAACATTCCAGAAAATATTAATTTTTTTAAAGATTAACATTAATTTGTTAGTCTTTTTTTATTATGTGAAATACTTATTGGTTAAGTTAAACAAAATTGGTTTTTTTGTTAAAGTTGGTTCAAATCCGACATTTCACATCTGACATGAATAAGTCACAAAAAAATATTCAAAAAAACAAAAAAAGGAGAAGAAAACTTGAAAAAAATAAGAAAAAAATTATTATTACTATTATCTACTCTATTTGCTGTAGGATTTGGTGTACAAACTGCTCATGCAGCAGATGTTACTAAAACTGGTCAAGAAATTACCGTAAATAAACCTGATGTAGAAGTTAAAGCACACGGTGATAAATACTCATCAGTTACTGTAAAATACGGTGTTAAATTTGATGACAATTTAGTAATCAACAAAGGTGATAAAGTAAACTTCACCCTACCAAACGAATTAGCTTTGCAAACAAACTACAACTTCGATGTTAAATCAACTGAAGGTAATGTGGTTGGTAACGCTACAGCAAACGTTGAAACAAAAAATATCACAACTGTTTTCAATAGCTACTTTAGTACACACCCATTAAATAAAACAATGAATTTAGAACTTATGACACAATGGGATACTGAAAAAGTTACTGGTAAGGAAACTAAAGTTTATGATTTAAACTTCAACGGAACTATTGTACCAACAACACTTAAGAAAACAGGAACACCTGATGCAAATGAAGTTGTTAATAAATGGGGTGCTCAAGACAAGAACGACCCTACTACAGTACATTGGGGTGCGAGATTAAACTATAGAAAAGATAATCTAACAAACGTTACTATCACTGACACACTTGATGACAATCATGAATATGTTAAAGGAAGTCTTAAAGCTAGAATTATATCTAATATTGACCCTTGGACAATAGTTAGTGAAATTGCAAAAGAAAACATCACTGAAACTAACAAAGGATTTACAATCACACTACCTACTTTAGACCAAATCGTAAGTGTAGAATATGACACAAAAGTAAAAGATTTATCAAAAGATCCAAAAAATAATATTAGAATTCAATCAACACCTAATGGATTAGATTGGGATAAAGATGTACTAGTGCAAATTGTTAAAGGTTCTGGTAACGTTTCTGGTGATAAAGTACCAACACTTCCATCTACGGAAGTTCCAAAAGAACCATCTAAGGAAATTCCAAAAACTCCATCTAAAGAAGAGCCTAAAACACCTTCAAAAGAAGAGCCTAAAACACCTTCTAAAGAAGAGCCAAAAACTCCATCTAAAGAAGAACCAAAAGAACCTTCTAAAGAAGAGCCAAAAACTCCATCTAAAGAAGAACCAAAAGAACCTTCTAAGGAAGTTCCAAAAACTCCATCTAAAGAAGAACCTAAAAACACCTTCAAAAAGAAGAACCAAAACCTTCTACAAAAGAAGTAAAAGAAACACATTCTAAAGAGAGAAAACAAACACCTTCAAAAGAAGTTAAATCAACTTCTAAAGAGATAAAAGAATTACCAAAAACTGGTACTTCAACTACATCTACTACAACTCTAGCTCTAGGATTATTAGCTTTAGCATTTGCTGGTAGAAAATTAAAACAAAAATAATTAATTAAACCCCCTCGTGGGGGTACAATGTCCGTAAGAGTATTATAGTGGTGCAACTCCACTAACGGAAATTAAACAACCAAAAAAATTGAAACTATGAAAGAGAGAAATACAAAATGACTAAAATAACAGACCACCCAATAAAAGGAACACTAAACTACAATATTCCACCAGTAGATAAAATCTATGGTAAGATAATCAAAAGATGAAAAAAAGGAGCAAAAAAACACTTAAGACAGTTGCTCTTATAAAAAAAGACCCAGAAAAACCCTTATGATAGTTATAATGTAACTGTATCTATTAAATTAAAAAAATGATGATATAATTCCAATTGGGGAACTCGCACAAGATTCTGAAGGTTATAACGCAATAAACAACAGACCAAAAAGAAGAATATTACGGTGAATTATTAATAACAGAATTTGAAAAATAAAAAAATACAATACACGTTATAGATTATCATTTGATATTCTTTAAAGCATGTTACATCATGCTTTTTTTACGAAAAATTCTACGAATTTTTCGAATATGGTTTTCTACGAAAACTAAAAAAAGACCAACATTAAGTTGGTCTAATTTTTTTATATTAAATATGGTCATTATATGAGTATTCACTACGATCTTTAAGTTTATTTGATTTAACATAAATTGTAAATAAGTTACTATTACCATCTTCAGCTAAAGTCATATTAGATTTATCTAAACGTTTAGAAACGTTAGTATCACCTAAATTAACAAATCGTAAATTAAATGCATCAATAGCTTTATTATCAGAATCCGTAAATATCATAGCATTTACTTCATTAGCAATTGCATTAGTATCACCATTAGTAGTATCACTATATTTATAGTTAATTAAACGAACATAGTTTTCAGGATTCACATCAGATTTGTATGTTTGCCAATAAGATTCATCACCCGTACCATGATTATACCAAACAACATCATTTAAAGTTTCTTGTGGTAAATCACGAGTGTTTGACACAAGACCTTCTCCACCATTATTAGCAGTGAATCTAACGATTCTCTCATTCATAAAACTATTTTTATTAACAACACCCTTATAAGCATTATCAATGAAATCTAATGCACCTTCTTTATCTGTACGATATGATGTATTAATTTTTTCTCTAAAATATGCATCTGATATATTAACACTTGCACCAATAACTTTAGCACCTGTATCTTTATTAAACACAGCTACTTTATCTTTTTGTGGTAAATTAACTAATGTAGTATTAACTACTTCATCTGTTAAATTATAATCACTACCAATTTCACCTTTACCAATTTCAAATGGTTTAACAATTTCAACACCAGTATCTTCATCAACAACTCTTAAGTTAACAGTTGTTTTCTTAACTGTTGGTTCATAAACATGAACAGTTTTATTACCTTCTACTTTAGTTTCAACATAAGTATATGTAGGAATATCACGTTTTTTTCAAGTGTACCTAAAGTTTCTGGAATTAAAACTTTACCATCTTTAGCTACATATTCAGTTGTTTTTAATTTCTACTTTATTTTTTTAGTATAAACATGTGTACGTTGAATTTCATCTTCAGTAACTGATTTATGAGTATAACCTGGTATATTAGCTGCGTTTGTGAAACCAAATTCTTCTGGAATTAGATTATTACCTTCTTCATCTAAGTGTGAAGTTGCCTTAATTATATAAGGTGTCATCTCATAAACATGAATAGTTTTATTACCTTCAGTTTTTGTTTCAACAAATGTATATCCTGGTAAATCACGTTTTTCAAGTGTTCCAAGAGTTTCTGGAATTAAAACTTTACCAGTTTTATCAACATAAACAGTTGTTCTAATTTCTACAGGAATTTTTTTATAAACATGTTTACGCTCAGTATTAGTTTCTGTTGTGTTTACATGTACATAACCTGGAATAGAAGCTTTTCCAGTAAATCCAAATTCTTCTGGAATTAATGAATTACCTTCTTCATCTACGTGTACTGTAGATTTAACAACAACTTCTTTTTTCTCATAAATATGGCTTGTTTTATCACCTTCTACTTTAGTTTCAACAAAATTGTAACCTGGAATATCACGTTTATCAAGTTCACCATAAGACTCAGGAATAATTACCTTACCATCTTTTTCTACAAATACAGTAGTTTTTGCTTGTGGTTTAACACGATAAACATAATGAATTTCATCAGGTGTTTCATTTGTTTTAACTAATTCATAACCTGGAATATCTTTAGGAATTTTACCTAAAGCGTTACTAGCTACAGGTACTCCGTTCTCATCAACATAAAATGTACGAGGTTGTTTATCAACACCAACAGCATTAAAAGCAAATCTTTTTAATCCGTTTTTATCAACTGTTTGACCAGTTAAACCGTCTTTTGTTTCAGCTTGTGCACTAACTCCGCCTGCTAAAAGCGTTGCAAATGAACCAGCTGCTAATATAGTTGCATTTTTTATTTGCATATACACTTCTCCTTATAATTATATTATGTCATCATTATACCACATTTAAATGATAAAATCAAGTGATTTAGTAGTAACCCACCCTATTTTTTGCGTGGGTTTACTTAGGTGGTTTCGAATAACCATTTAATTGAACTTCGATGTTATTTTTGTTTTTTTTTTAGAGTTTGTTTTTTAAGATGAAGTTTGAATAAAATGGACAAATTGGACAAATTAGACAAAAATTTACTTCAATTGGACAAATGGACAAAATTTAGATTAAATAATCAATTCCTAAAAAAATTTGGACAAATTGGACAAAATAACATCCATTTGGACAAAATTTTTAAAAGTGTCCAACATTGTTATATCAACGATCTCTAGCACTTTTGGACAAATTGGACAAAATGGACAACATATTTAAAAAAGTCATTCTAAATTTATTAATTTTTTTCTAGTGACTTTTACCAAAAAAAAGTGTCCAAAGTGTCCAAAAATGTCCAAACATGTTGGTACAACTGGGCTAGAGAGTTTGGACAAAATTATTTTTAAAACGTCCAAAATGTCCAAAGTGTCCACAAAAAAAATTATTTTTTTAGTTTTTTTGACCTTTATGTGATCTTTTGGACAAAATCATCTAAAAAAACTGGACAAAAAAATTTAAACAAACTGGAAAAAAATTAGAAATAAATCTATATTTCATCAAAATTTGGACAAATTGGACAAAATGACCTTCATTTGGACAAAATTTTTTTAAAAAAATCTCCAACATTGTTATATCAACGTTTTTTTAAGCACTTTTTGGACAAATTGGACAAAATGGACAACTTCTCAAAAAGTCATTATAAATTTATTAATTTTTTTCTAGTGACTTTTGTCAAAAAAAGTGTCCAAAGTGTCCAAAATGTCCAAACCCTTTGCTACGACTGGTCTAGCGAGTTTCGACAAAATTATTTTTAAAGTGTCCAAAATGTCCAAAGTGTCCACAAAAAGTTCTAACCCCTACTCCTTTTTTTAAATAAAAAAATAATTCTACGAATTATTTATCTTTAGTTAGGTTACCCTAATACCCTTTATTATTTGAAAGGGTTTTTTTCGGTTTTTAGTTTAACCTAGACTTATCTTTTTAAGTTTATTTTTAATCGTTAATCTACTATTATTATAAAGGAGAAAAAAATATGGCAAAAAAATCACACTCACTAAAAACAATTAGAACAATTAGCAACTGAAAATAACTATAATTTCTTAAGTGAAAATACTAAAAATCGTATAACTTTATACAAATATAAACAATTAAAAAGACGAAGAAAAAAACTTCAAAAAAATGCAGTTAGTGAAATTAAAATCAGCTTACTACCCCAACAAGGTTTTTGTAGATATAAATATATTACATAGCGTTAAAACAGTAATTAAAAAAACTAACAAGAAAAAAGAAATTAAACTATAGCATTAAATTAAAAAAAATAAAAAAAGAAGATCATTCAATTGAGGAATATACAGTTACAAAAAAATCACGTTAAAGTTGAAAAATTTACTTGTTGTGATTGATGAATTATTAGAAAAATATTCAAACTGTTATTTTTTTCAAAGAGAAAACTTTAATTTTTTTAGAAAGGAATCACTATGGAAAAACTTACATTTAAAAAAACTTAAAAACCAAAAACCAAATCCTTTAATAATTCTTAAACAACTTAATGATATTGAACATACAAATAAAAAAACAATCCCCCTACTAACATGATAATTCAAATTAATAAATATCTTAACAGTTTAGAATTTCAAAATAAAGAAATAGAAAAAAATTCTGTTATGAATTTTTTTAAACATCTATTATATAATAGAATTGATAGTAATTACAACATACCTATTCAAATTATAACCTTACTACATAAATATAAATTAAATAAATTAGATATTGGAACTAATATTAATATTAATGAACTAAATAAATTTATTGAAAAATAATAATAATTGTATGTTCATATATAATAATACTATAATATATACTTATGGTTATATATTTTTGTAAACGTGAACAATTAACAATAAATATCAATAACGATACAAATGAAGTAACTAAAAATAAATTATCATATCTGGTAAGAAAAGGAGAAACAATGAAAAACTTACATTTAAAAAAACTTAATTCAAAAACCACATCCGTTAATTATTTTTACAGAAACTTAACGATGAAGATTATTGTTACGATAAATATATCCCAGAAGAATTAATAAAAGAAATTGAATTATACATAACTTCATTAATATTTAAAAAAATAAAGACGTAGAAAAAAATTTACAATGTATTTCTTAGGAAACTTAAAATGTGACAACATTAAATGGGTTTTAAGCATCACAAAACAAATAATTATTCTATTATATAAATACAAATTAAATGAATTAGATATAGATGATTATTTTTGACTTTGAAAAAGTTAATAAAGAAATTTATGAACTACAATCTTACAGAAAAAAATACCAATAGATAGAACAGAAATACAATATGATCCATCATCATATACAACTCTAGAATTAGGAATATATAGTGATGAAAAAGAAAAAAATAAAATAACTAAAATATATAGATTTACAATATAGAAAGAAGAAACATGGAAAAATTTACATTTAAAGAATTTAAAAAGACAATTCATTAGGGTTTTTTTAATATTACAAAAAAACTTAGTGAATTAAAAAAACGAATAATGAACACACTATTCATTATACATTGACTAAAACAATTCATAAATATATATACTCATTAAAAATTTAAAAATGAAAATATTAAAAAAATATGCTAAATTTTTGTAAGTATCTTAAACCAACCTACTATATCTATAATAGACAGTTTAGATATAACAATTAAAAATCATAACTGTACTTTATAAATATAAATTAAATGAATTAGATATTAATAATAAAATTGATATTAATAAAATTAAAAAAACGATGAAATAAACTTAACCTATAGTGAAATAGGTCATATTAATGTAATAGGATTATATTATAGTTATTTTTCAATACGAAGCACATAGAAGTGAAACATTAAGAATAACTTGTTCAAATAATATAATCACAGATATTAATTATTACAACTATTAAGAAAGGAAAAAAACAATGGAAAATTTACATTTAAAGAATTTAAAGAATCAACCTACTGGATATATCATTCTACAAAAAAATTATACAATGAAAAAAACAACAAAATTATGATAAAGAATCCTATGAACTTCGAGAACAAATAACATTATATATTAATGACTTAACATTTGAAGATTTAACCATCAAAAGTTTTATAAATCATTTTTTTACTTGTATTAAATGACGATACAATAATAATAAAAGAACGTTTAAATGTATTAATTATAATAATAACGTTACTCTATAAATACAAATTAAATGAATTAGGTATTGATATTCAAACGGATTTGAACAAAATAAATAATTACGTAATAAAAATTAGCGACTATAAACCAATTATGATTAGTAATATAAATAATAACCCGAATTTAAATAGCATAATATTTGATTGTCAACTACCACCAACTAAAGTAAGTGGCTTGCAAACTCTCATCTAGTACTAACGTTTTAACAACTCCTATGACTTAAAAACAAGTTTACACAAGGGCAGGTTGACAACTACCCAATAACGAACCATATGAGACTCGTTACAATACTTCTAATTTTTCAAAACTTGGTTTAGGATTACCACTATTATAAAGAGTACCTAAGAACTGTATATTCATAGCAGCAACTCTATCATCATTCGTTCTATAATAACAAGCTTTACAACAAAACTCATGTTTCGTTTTATTACGATTTTCTGAATCAATAAATCCACATTTTGGACACCGTTGGCTAGTATAATGAGCGTCACATTTTATAACTTGTGAGTTATTCATTACAGCCTTGTACGTTAACTTTTGTTCAAAATCATAAAATGACCATGAATGATGTTCGTATCTATCTTCTTTAGAACGTTTTGAAACAGTATCAAATGTTACACCTATTAAATCCTCTAGAACAAAGATTGTACCACTACCATAACGATTAACGAGTGTCTTAGCTAAGCAATGATTAACATCGCTCATCCAACGGGATTCTCGCTCACCAATAGCTTTTAATCTTCGTTTAGCTGATCTGGTATTTTTAGATTGTAACTGTGAACGTAAACGTTTATAATGTCTACGTTTTTGTAAAATCGCTTTACCATTAACAAATGTAGTTTGACCCTTTTCGTCATAAATGGTTAACAATTGTCTTAAACCACGGTCAATACCGACTACGTGAGAAGGTTTAAACTCTGATTGTTCAACTTCTTTGGTAACAGCGATATGCAAATACCAATGTTTACCTGATTTCAACACTTTTGCAGTACCAAGTTTCCAAGAACCGTCAAAATATTGTTCAAATCCTTTAAATATAGGTGTAACAAACACACGTCCGTGTATTGTGTTTAAAGTCATAGTACCATCATCTTTACGGGAATAATCTCGATTACGAACCAAGTCAAGCTGAGGTCGTTTAAACTCAATAGGATACCATAGATATTCTAGTGTTTTAGGAATATAGTTCTTAACTTGTTTACCATGGTTATCTTTTTTGTAACCATCCCAGACGTGCTCTTTACGTAACTGTGTCTGAACACTACGATACCTAGCAATTACAGTACGAACACAAGACTGAGCCATCTGTGACTTTAAACCAAATTGTTCACGTAAATCATTATAAAGAATCTTGATTAAACCAGTTGTATTCATCGGAAAACCGTTGTTAAACATATAATCAGATACGAAGTTACAACCTTGTCTAAAAGCTTCTTGTGACTCAATCATTTTCGAAATGTCTTTATCATCTTTGAAAATAATACGTGACTTAATTGTACGACTAATCTCAATTGTTTCCATACTTGAACTCCTTTCATTAGATTTATTTCATATATTTATTATACCATAAAAATCTATTGAAATCAATTGGAAACAGTTGTTGAAACTAAAAAAAATAAGAAATTAAAAGAAAAGAATCGCTTCCTCACCTCACTAAAGTAAGGTGTCTCCACTATACAATAATTATTATGAAATTTCATTTCCATCTATAAATGATCTTCCAGATAAAACGCAAGTACTTCACATCATAGGTTCAGATAATATAATTAAAGAAATTTGGAATCGCTCACATTAAGAAAGGAGAAACAATGGAAAATTTACATTTAAAAAAACCTAAAAATCAAATACTATTCATCCAAAACTCATACAAAAAAAGTAATGTTCAACCTACTCAATAATAATGAACCATACAAACAAAAAAAATTAAAACAATTATCAATATAATTTTTTTCCAGATAAAAAAAGATAGTACAATAAAAAGAATATCTAAACCAAGAACTTCATGAAATTCTAAAAAAAGAACTGATAATTATAACAAATACGCATTAAGTTCACTACTCCACTCTATTAATTTATCCAATTTGTACAATCCTGAAGCGTCACACACATTATATTTAATGAACTATATTCAATTATTAAATTTAGAACATGATACTCTAAATTTATTCTTTAACAACGAACAAAAAAAGAATTATTGTATAAAGTAGCATATGAACTAGCTTTTAGAAGATAAAAAAACATTATTCAATTAACGATACAAACACTCATAACTTACAACCATTCACATATATATATTTTCAAGTTACCGAACCACAAAAAAAATAATAGACAAACTAAATAAATATAACTTCCAAAAAAACTAGAGTTAACCAAAGAAGAATATCATAAAAAAATAGAACAACTTCAATTATGTTTAAAAACAATAATCATCTATGAAAACGATAGCAATGGACGTAAACGAAAAAGTTCAACCCATAAAGCATTGGTTTATAAACTATTCACTGAAAAATACGGACCACTTATTAAAATTAAAGAAACGGAGATGAAATAATGGAAATATTTAAAGATATACAAGTTGTAGGAACAAGTTTTGTAGACATTCCTGATACAACTTTATTATATGGTAATATAACATACAAAGATGACGGTTTATATGTCAAACAAACCTTAGCAACCCTTGTAAAAGAACCAAGCAATCCCTATGATAAAAATGCAATTGCTGTATACATACTAGCAACGAATACAGATAGTTTCCTATTTGATACATCAAATTTAGATGTTAAAGGAAATTATATTAGAATTGGATATATTGGTAAAAAAAGATGAATTGTACAACATTATAAATAACAATCACAAAAAAAGTATTTCAAGGACTTGTTAGTATAATTACTTACAATAACCCAAACTATAATAGAAAAATTCACAGTATCTATTGCTGTAGATTAAAGGATAAAATCATGAAAAAAATATACATTTAAAAAAATCTAAACGAAGAAAAAAATGTTAAAAGAACTAACTAAAAAAATCCAAAAAGTTATTTAAATTACATTTTCTCACAATCTGCTAATGAAATTTACTCTACTTCCCATGAATTTAAAAAAACTACCTATAATAAAAAGAATTTCAAAAACGTTATTCAAGATGAATTATACAAATGTACAAAAAAACAATTAATAACAAAAGATAAAATTATAGATTTAATAGTATTTGAACATAATTATAAATATAATAATAACTTTAAATCTTCGTTCTATCAACGTAATGAAATAGTTAATATTCAAATAATTACAGACCATCTTATTTTTTTAACACAGAACATGAACTACTAAAAAGTACTATTTAACGAACAAGATGCCAAATTCATCAATAAAACATTAAATGATATATACAAACAACTAACAATACAACTTGGTGCAAAAAGATCCTGCTTCTATAAAAAGACATAATAAAAAAACATCAGAAATAAATGACAAAGAAAAATGATACAAACTATATAAACGAATTAAAAGACAAATTTAAACATATTTCAACAGTTCATTTTAAATAATTTAGATATTGATAATATAAAACAAAAAGATAAAATAAAAAAACAGCACAAATTAAAGTACTACTATTAAATAATTATAATAGTAACAATGCTAAATTAACATATTATAAAATAACAAAGATTTCTGCAAATATCCTATTAGCATTAAAAAAATAAATCTTGTTAATTTTTAACGAAAAAAATATTTAAAAAAAATTAGAAAGGAAAAAAACAATGGAAAATATTCATTTTAAAAAAAATCTTAATTCAGAGAAAACTTTAAAAAGAATTATCTAAAAAAATCCAAAAAGCGTATTTGTTTTATGTTTTTCAGCAAAATATTAATAATAACTACCCTGCTCTTTATCTTTTCAAAAAAATTACCAATAATAGAAGAATTTGATGATACAATTATTGAAATATTATATGAAATAACAAAAGAAAAAAATATCAACAATTGATAAAATTATAAATTTAATAGCTTTTTGAATATAATAATAAATTTAAATATTCTTATTATAAACGTGATCAAATCACAAATGAAAAAAATTGCTGAATCATTACTGGATTATATAATAGAACATTATTTATTACACAGTCTTTATAAAAAAAGAGGAAGTTAAACAAATTAATAGTACATTAAATAAAAAAATATAGTGAGTTACTACAAGTACAACTTGGTGCAGCAGATCATAGCTCAATCAGTAATATAGTTAAAACATTAGAATTACTAGATGAAGAAAAACAACGAAACAAATATTGAAGATTTACAAATGAAATTTAAAAAAACATTATAGCTAAAATATCTAACGACCATAATATGTTAAATAGAATTCGTAATTATATATATCATCACATTGAAGATAAACTATTAAAACCATTTAAATTTACTTTATATTATGACGATTTATACATTTATGATAAAATTAAAGATATCATTAAAGAAATCCTAATCGCTCTAAAAAAAATTACAAGTACTTAATTTTTGAAGAAGAAATACTAAAATAAGGAGATTAAAAAAATGGATATATTATTAATTTTAAAACAATTCCTAGCAACTTTAATTGTTTGGACTATTGTTTTTTTAATTGTTAAAAAAACGTGAGCATGAAAAAAACTTAGAAAAAAACAACCTATATGGTTTTTTTATTTTTCTAGGACTTATTTTTTTATGTTTTCAATTGTTGTTTTTCACATATAGCATTTATCTTATAACGCAATAAATTTAACTAACTTTAAAGAACTTAGAATTTCTAAGTTCTTTTTAATTCTAAAATTTTTAAAGAAAGGAATTACAATGGAAAATCTACATTTTAAAAAAAATCTAAAAACAGATTTTTGAAACTTCGTTACCCACAAATCAAAATTATTTAAATAGCGTTTTTTTAAAAACAAAAAAAACTTAACATATAAAGAATTTACTGATTGTTACCTAATACACCCATATCACAATAAAGAAGAAAAAAAGAAGATTCTTAACAGGTCTTTATAACCTTTATAAAAAAAGACATTACAAATTATGAAGTTATAACAAAGAATTTAGTTACATATAATAATAAAAAAACCGAGAATACTATTCTCAAATGGATCATCAATTCTTTGGTTCTATCCTAACTGACCTATATATAGAAGATACATTAATTAAATATATATTTAATGAAAATGAACAAAAAAATTATTTTTATAATTATTTAGATGAATTATTAACAATATATTATAAAAAAACATCATCATCATTTATTAAATCAACCATCAAAAAAATGTACAAAAGAAGATTCACTTAAGGTAACATTAAACACGTTAAAATCATTTCTTTCAACTGAAGAAATAGAATCAATAAAAAAATACCAACTGAATTAATTAAAACTATAACAAATCGTGATATAAAAAAATAAATAATCACATTTTTCAATACACACCCTGGAATTATGTTACATTATATAGATTTCTTTGATGATATAAAAAAACATACTAAAAAAACTCATAGACTCACTAATTGAATTAAATATAATTCAAATAACTAATTAAGAAAGGAACAAAATGGAAAAATTTACATTTAAAGAATTTAACAAAAAGAAGCTTTATTTAAAGATGTTCACCGACCAAGACTAATTACATTTTTTTCAACAAAGAAAATTTAACCAGATATAACATTGAACAACTGTTTAAATCATTTAATATAAAAAAACATCAAAAGATGTAATAACAGCTATTTATGAAATATGTGAAAATAAATATTCAAACAAAACAGCTTTAGTTAATGCAACATTGAATTATATTATTCAGATAACTGAAAAAAACCATCAAAAAAATATCTACTTATTATAATAATCATTCAGTAGAAGATAAAATATTTTTTTAAGAGTATTGTTTTTATATATTATCAGAAAGTTTTTATTTTTAAAAAGAATATTTAGAATTAAACGAAATACAAACATTAAATAAAAAAACGTTAAAGAACTTATTAAAAGCAAATCAAATAATCGATGATGCTAACATTTTTAACATTTGTTGTACCTACTATATCAACACAAATTATGCCTGCAATAAATGATGCATTTAAAAAAAATACTAAAGAAAGATTTAAAACAAAAATAATTATTATAATATCTCAAAAAAAGAATATAACAAAGAATCTTTAGAATTAATAGAAAATAAATTAAAAAGAAGATTTCAAAAAAATATAATCTAAGATTTGATAATACCATAACAGCACTTGAAATATTTCTATTAAATACAACTAAAATACCAAATGAATTAAAAAGAATTAGAATTGATTGAAATAATCGATTAGAAAGGAACAAATATGGAAAAATTTACATTTAAAAAAATTTAGATATGAGCAAAATTTTTAAAGAAATTAAAACCTAATGATGATTATATTGATGAAGAAGATGATGATGACTTTGAATATGATGACGAAGACGACTCATGGGAATGGACTGAAGAAGACGAAAAAAATTTAGAAAAATACAGAAGACGTGAACATTTAATAATTATTTTTACTAATTGCAACACCATCAATATTATTCTACATTATGCTAGTTACTGCAATATACCTTGCCCGTTAATTTAAGAAAGGAAAATCAATGGAAAATCTACATTTAAAGAATCTAAACCGTAACTATATCGAATACATTAAAAAAACAATATGGTTCAAAGAATTTAGTAAAGAACAACAGTACTATATTGAATCAGGTTTAAAAAAATAACATTGATATATCTAAATTTGCAAAAAGAAATTCAAGGTCAAGAAATGTATGAAATTTTAACTAGTTTAGAATTAAAAAAAATACAATGAACAAATAACCTTGCACTATTATGATTGGTATAATTTTTTTATCCCGATATGAATATAGATATAGACTCTATGTTAAGTGAAATGGCTAAAAAAATATAATTAAAGGTTAAAACCAGTTACAAAAATATTTAATTAAATTTAACCAAAATTATTTATTCAATAAAATACTAAAGAAAGGAATAAAGATATGACAGAAATAGTACTAAAAATTAACACGATTTGAACGATTGGAGCCCGTTGTTTTTAGAGGTGTGTAATTTGTGAGTACTACAAAAAAACTCAAAACATACCAAGTTTTATGAAGGAATCTTTTTAATCTTCATTTAGCGATTTAAAATAAAGATTTATTTACACAGAATTAGACCTAAGCAAGTCTTTAAACTGCTTATTTTTTTAAACAATCAAAATAATAGTTACAAGAAATCAATGATGCTGGATTTTTAGAGGTATATTAATTTTGAGTACTCCAAAACAATCAGAATCAGTCTTAGGCTTTTTTTAAATTTTAGAGGTATATTAATTTTAAGTACTACAAAACCACGTTTGTTAAAAAGTGTTAAACTAAACCGTTTTTAGGGATATGATAATTTTAAGTACTACAAAACCACAAATTTATACCGAGTTTTATGAAGTTTCTTCTGAATCTTCATTTAGCGATTTAAAATACAGATTAATTTACACAGAATTAGACCTAAGCACGTCCTTAAACTGCTTTATTTTTTAAAAAAGATACATAAATATGATAAAAAAATATAACAAATAAACTAATACAAGACGGAATATCATTACCATACTTTTTTTATTGTTTAGAAAATATACCTGGAGATGTTGAGGATATGGAAATTTTTTTAATGAAGATGAATTACAATTTTTTTAGAACATTTATCATTAAAAAGAAAAAAACAATCTAATAAAAACATACAATAAATATGCATTTAAACAATTTGATATGGAAATACCTGAATATAAAAAAAACAATTAAAAAGAAGCATATACTTTAGGATTCTCAACAGAAGGACTAGGTAATAACCTCCAAAATGATTGTCACGATGATTATGAGTTTGACATCATTATACCTAAATTCATAAAAAGAAAATACAAAAAAACAGACAAGAATATGGTATTTTTAATATCAAAACTATATACTTTAGGATATTTATAAAAAAATTAAGAAAAAGAGGAACAAATATGACAATTAAAAAAACTAAAATTGAATTAATTTTTTTAAAAAAATGAATATTGTGAAAATGAATACTACCATGGAAAAAGATTTCCATAATCCAAACCTTAAATTTCTAACACCTGAAAAAAATTATCCGAAATTATTAAATTACTTATTCCTTCAAATTCTAACAAGGACATTTATGAAATCCCATTATATGATTTTTGAATATGCTCATGAATTACAAGGAACTATTACAAAAGAACAGATCGAAAATCCAACAGAAACATTAATACCACTTTATTTGAAATTTATTTCAGGTACTTTATCAAGTGATACTATGCCACATGAAGGATTAACTATAGAAAAACTTCTTAAAATCACCTCTATTCTAACTAATGATGAATTAATCGAACTGCTAAATCACCTAGCTTATCCATATTTCCAATATGGTGAATATTATGTAGGTTTAACAAAACTACATGTTGTAGAAACAATAGTAGGTAATTATTTTAACTGGGAAGTGATGTATGGCGATGCTGATCACTATAATAAAGGGGTAACAACATTCACAACTCTTGATCAAACAATCGATTTAGGAGAATTTGAAACAGTTGAAGCACTTAAAAACTTGTTAGACGCATTACCTAAACATAAAAAATTACCTCAATTCACATTTCGTTTTAAAGATATGTACTAAAAAAACTAAAAAAATTAATTTAAACAGACCTGATTAAGTCTTTAAACTAATCTTCTTTTTTTAACGAAATCCTACGGATTTCGTAAGTCTGTTCTTCGAAAGAGTCTCCAGAAAAACTCGTACTAATATACAAAAAGAAGTCCATTCAGGACTTCTTTGTAACTAATGATTAATTAACTTACTTAAGAAAGTTTTAATAAAATCAATATTAGAATCAACTTCAGTAAACTTAGCTGGTATTTTATCATTGAAATCTTTGATCTTCTGTATATTAATATCATCATTTGTCATACGTTTAGTATATTTAACATCTAAATCAAGCTCTTGAATTTCCTCTATTACTGGTGTTTTACTTCGTATAATATCATTTAGACTTACTCTTACTCTATTACCTTCATTAGAGTTAGCATTTTCACTAACTTTAGAATCGTGACCAATTTTATTACCCTCAGTAGATTTAGCTTCATCATTTACTTTAGAATCTTGACCAACTTTATTACCCTCAGTAGACTTAGCATCCTTACTTACTTTTGAATCGCCACCACGTTTATTATCTTCAGTAGATTTAGCTTGATCACCCACTTTAGAATCGTGACCAACTTTACCAACTTTATTAACTTCAGTAGATTCAGTAGATTTACCTTCAGTAGATTTACCTTCATCACTTATTTTAGAATCATCATCAACTTTATTACCTACAGTAGAATCACTAACTTTTTTATCTTCAGAAGGTTTAGTTACTTCATTATCTTTTTTAGACTCACTTACCTTAGAATCTTCATTATCAACTTTATTATCGTCAGAAGGTTTAGTTACGTTATCATTAACTTTATCATCCGTAACTTTAGTACTATTATCTTCTTTTTTTATCTCCAGTCACTTTAGAATCTTCCTTATCAACTTTATTATCTTCAGAAGGTTTAGTTACATTATCATTAACGTTATCACTATCTTTTTTTATTTTTCAGAAGGTTTAGTACTTTCATTAACTTTTTATCTTCACCAACCTTATTATCTTCAGAATGTTTAGCAATTAAATTATTCACAAGAATATTATTTTTTTACGAATTAACTCACTTAAACGTCTTTTTATTATCAAGTTTCATCTTAATATTATCTAACGAATCATCTGTAAATACATACAAATTACCACTACTTAATAATTTAATTTCTTTTTTTAAGCTCATCAACTTCACTAGATTTAATAGATGTTGGTAAAGAAATAACATTATCAAGAGAAATTTCTTTATATTCTTTAATTAATTTAAGTTTTTTTCATTATATTCATTTAAACGATTTTTTTAATAATAATATCAAATTCTTGTAATTCATTATATTTCAATCTTAAATCTTGCAACTTATCATATAGATCATTAACATTATCATTGTTATATAATCCCTCAAAACTATTAGATATATCCAATAATAACTTACGTAATTTTTTTATATTCATCATCAGATAATCCACTTACATCACGTTTCACAGATAATAAGTTTCTAAGATCGGCATTTAATTTATCACGTTCAGACGAAATATTAACTAAAATAGTAGAATAATTATTCTTCACAGAACTAAGTTTTTCAGATAATATCTTATTCATATTATCAACAACTTCCTGACTTGCACCACCACTTATAGCCGATTTAGTATCACGAATAAGTTTTGTTAAATCATTAATTCCGTTATTAAAATCATCAGCAAATGGATGATGAGCATGAATTTCTTTTTTTACCGTCCAAGAAACTTTCTACATTTTTTTATAGTTTGATTTATTTCACTCAAATTAGCAGTTTTAAGACGTACTGTGACGTTTATAACATGTTCCCCTTCTGATAGTACTCCTTCCTCTCTTACGCTCTCTACAAGCTCATATTTACCATTCTGAAGGAATTCTATCAACTCATTATCATTAACAGTAGAATAACTATACTTAGTACCAACATCACCACTAACAAAAACTTTACTTGGTAAAACTTCTTCACTACCAGCAATATATTTAACTTTCACACTACCTTGTTTTTTAGCAACTTCAGTTTGTGCTTTAGCTATACCAAATCCGTTAAATCTATAAGTAACACCATCGATTACTTTAGTAGTATTACGAAGCATATGACCATCATCTTTAAAAAAATATCTCTCACCAGATTTACTATCCTCATACCAACCCGTAATTTTATTTTGCTCAATCATTTGTCTTAACCAATCACGTTGTTCTTTAGTGAAAATAATTCCACCAGCTTGTTTATTACTTGGATCACTATCAGGAACACTCTCACCAGCTTTAGCGTGACCAGCATGATACTTTCCATCTAAAGCGAATTGATGCAGTCCAATTACGTGATTTTTATTATTTAAAACACCAGCACCTGATAACCCGCCACGAGAAGTGATGTAATTATAAAAAACTGACTTATTAGGATTATCAGCTAAATTACCATTTTTATCAATAAATTTCTCATAAGTTTTTCCAGTGGTTGGATCAATATAACCTTGAATAGCACCACTAATTTTGTAAAGTTTACCGTGTTCAAGTTTATTTTCAAGTAATGAATCATCACTCTTATCAAAATCACTTGAGTAACCTAATACATTAACTTTATCACCCTCACGGATATTATTAAATTCATCCTCACTAGCAAGTTCATTAAAATCAGCCATTTTATAAGGTGACATTAGCTGCACTGGTTTATCAAAAGTAAGTACAGCTAAATCATTAAACCACTGAATATTAGCCCCACCTACTAAAGCACCATCACTTTTACGTGTGTTTCCTTCAACTTCACTGGGTTTTAAAGAAAAACCGTCCTTATTCCAAAACTTAATTGTTTGAGGTGGATATAAATAACTAATACCACTAGTTACTCTATTGCCATTTGCTTTTGAATTACTTCCTAATATTAAATTATACTGCCTAACGTCTTTATTTAACTGATTTATACCATTAGGTTGTAAGAAATTATGAGCAACCGTTACAAAAACAGTTGGTGAAATAAACATCCCGCTACCCATATAGAAACTATCATCTAAATCATTATGAAGTAAACCGACAGCAGAGTTAACAGGATTATTATAATCAACATTTTCTACATCAAATCCCTTCTTAAATACACCACGGAAATTTCCGTTTGTATTAACATTATTATTATTTTTTTAAAATCTTTAGAACTAACTTTACCTAAAAACTTTACCATCTTCTTTTTGAAAATTTAGTAACTTTACCATTAGTTACAAAAATCACTTTGGGTTGCACTAGCATTAGTAGATAAAAGCCCTAAAAAAACCTGTTGTAACAACAGCTACTTTACTTTTTATCATAAAAAAATCTCCTTAAATTTATATAAACTATAATATAATTATAACATTTTTTTGAAAACTTTTTTTCAAGCAAAAAGAGAGACCCGAAGATCTCTCTATAAATCAATCAATTAAAAAAATTTCTAATTGTAAGTGTATTACCAGAAGCAGAACGTTTACCGTCTATTTCACGTACTTTTAAACTTGTAGCTGAGCTTGTTTTTTCGTATTCAAATAAATATTTCTTAACAACAACGCTTGGTTTTGTAATGTCACCTAATTTAGGTGGTGTTGGTTCTTTAACAAGTTCTTTTTCAGTAGGTTTTTCAGGTTTTTCTAACACTTTCGGAGGTGTTGGTAAAGCTTCATATTTAGCAGGTGTAACTTCTTTTTTCTTAGGCTCAACTGGTTTTTCAGGAGGTGTTGGTGGATTTTCGTGAGTTGGTCTAGGTGGATTAGTTACAATATTAATATTTACTTTTGTACCAAAATCACCATTTGCAATCGCAGTTGTTTTAGCACCTGGACCATAGTTCTCAATTGTATAACTTAAATTCTTTGTATAACCAACATAAGTATACACACCATCTGGAGCAGAATTAAGTCCGTCTAACGCTTGTCCAGAACCTTTTTTACCTTTATTTTTACCAAAACCGTAACCTAATTCTAAATTACTTTTAGCAGTATCACCATTTACAGATACTCCTCCACCTTGACCCACAATTTTCATATCAGGTGAATTAAATGTAGTGTGTTGTCCACCATCTAAATCGATCATAGCAGCTGCCCAGAAGTATTCTTTTTCATCTTCAACTCGGTAATCAACTGTTACTTTATCTTTTGGACGTTTATCAGTATCTCCATGGATACCATCAAAATAATTTAACGCACCATTTGCATTCCAAATAGTAAACCAATCTGCACCATAACGAAGTTTAGTGCCACCTTTAGTTAAACGCACCCAAAGACCGATACAATAAATCTACTTAAATTTTAATATATTTAACTAAATCTATACGTCTTTCTTAACTTTCACTGACCTTGTGCAACTGAAACAAGCTGATATTTTTATATTTCTATAAAACGTCTTGTAACAGACACTCCTATAATAAGATCTCTAGTTCTGAGGTGGTATCGTAACCTTTATATTGTACTTTTAACTTAATTTATAGGTTCGTACAATAATTATCTGAATAATTTTTAAGATTTAGTGCAGCATTTAAATCTCTATTATGAGTTACACTACATTTAGGACATGTCCAAGTTCTGATATTTAAATCTTTAACTTGTTTATTTTTGTATCCACAACAACTACATAACTGACTACTTGGAAAATATTTATCAGCTATTACTACATCAATACCATTTTCTTCAGCTTTATATGTAAGATATACTCTAAGTGTATACCAAGAAGCTTCTGAAATTGCTTTTGCTTTTGTTGCATCTTTTAACATGTCTTTGATATCTAAATCTTCTAAAACTAGTCGTTTAGGATTTTTATCAATAACATTTCGAGTGACTTGATGTCTATAGTCTTTTTCGAATGTTATTTAGTTTCTCAATAACTTTATAATACTTGGTTCTCGTTTTTATAATAGTTTTTTTGATTGACATTTTGCACCTTTAACTTTTTTTACGAGCTAAAGAACTTTCTAAACGACGTTTTTTCTTTATCCAGTTTCCTAATTTTTACTTTGTTTGTTAATGTTTTCATACACCGAACCATCACTTAAAACCATTAAATCTTTTTAACCCCATGTCAACACCAATAGTTTCTTCTGATAATATTGGTTTTTCTTTAGGTTCTTCTTCAAAACTTACTGATAAATACCATTTCCCATATTGTTGAATAACTCTAGGATTTTTTTAGTTTTTTTATCTTTTTGGTAATTTTTCTACCCATTTTTTTACATCTCCAATTTTAGAAATGTAAACACGTTTTTCTTGATTTAATTTTTAGTTTTATAAGGATCACAAAAGAATGATTGTTTATGATCATGCTTTCTTTTTTATAACTCGTGTGACTAGCATTTTTTTATAAATTCTTTTTAGAATTAGTTTTTGCTTGAGCAAAATCTCTAGCTGCTTGTTTTGCAATATCAGCAGGGAGTTTTTTCATCCAATCATAATTACCACTATGTTTAAGTTGCACTATTAATTTTGGTAAATCAAATATACTAAGTCTTGTGTTATGTGTTTTAACATAATTATCATCATAACTTTTACAATAATTATATGAGAAACGAGCATAACCTATACATTCTCTAAACATTTTTCTCTTGTTCTGGTGTAGGAAATAATCTAACGACTTCCCCTCGTATCATCTTTCAAGTCCTCCACAAGTTTCTTAGTTAATTTTGATCGTTTTTCCTTGTAATCTACATCCAAATACTGTAATAATTTGAACTAAATCAGTTACTAATTCTTCTTCATTAGTTTTTTTGGTGTATTATCTACAATTTCAATTTCACAATCATTTAATTTACACACAGTTTCTAATAATTCAAATCCAAATCGAATCAATCTATCTTTGTATAAAACTATAACTTTGGAAACTTCACCTTTGTGAATTCTTTTCTAATAATTTAGTTAAACCTTTTTTTAGAATAATTAATACCTGAGCCAATATCAGTTATTATCTCAAACGAATAACCTTTAGCAAACATGTATGTTTTTTTAAATTCTCAATTTGTCTATCTAAATCATCTTGTTGTTTTCTTGATGATACTCGAGCATATCCAATAACAATTCTTTTTGATACAGTCTTAACACCCATATATTCTTTAATTTGTTCATCGCTATAATATCTTGTTCCTCCTGGAGATATTTTAGCTGGAACAAGTTCACCTTTACGATGCATAAGTCTTAAAGTTGACTGTGCCAAACCAGTAATTTCAGATACCTCATTCATTCTTAATAATTTCATAGATTCTCTGTTCCTTTCTTTGATATAATTATATTATACCAGAAACAGATTTATATGTCAAATATTTAATTTTAAGTAGATTTATTTCATTCACTATAGAACGCTACTTCTATAGCAGTCTTGCTATCACTAGCAGACCTCTTACACTTTCATGCAAGCGTAGACTATATGTCAATCTAATATATAAATACTAGACCAAAGATTTTTCCACAAGGCTTCTTGTGTACTCTCCCATCAGGAGATAGTCGTTGAACGTCTTCCATATATTGTATATTAACAATACTTAGGACTTTCGCTGCTAAACATCCATTGTTTATAAACTTTAGGACTACCGTTTGTATGCGTTCACTATTTTTATTCACATACCACTAAGTAGCTTTTATTTCACCATAGTTCATCCTTGTTGTTATTTTTAGCTTTCGCTACCATAATAAATATCTTTTCAGAATATTCTTTAGGTCACAAGGCTTTAGGAGTTCAAAGCAATTAACCTTTGTTATGATACTCACCGATCACTCGATGAGCAAGGCTTTCTGTTAAATATTATCTAATTTATTAAATTTTATTAAATATTTTGTAACAGATTGTTACCTTTTTTCTCACCATTTTTTAAAGTAACAGCATTTGGAATCATAAACCACTCACCAGATTTAACAGACCAAATTTCAGTAGTCCCACCTGAATTTACATCATAAACTTTATTTCTAAAACCATAACGTTCATAATCTTTTTGAACCATGTTACCTTGTACAATTGTTGAACCATTATACGGAACAGGTTTACCTGATTCCCAACGAATATCAGTAACAACATTAGCGTCAGTTAATTTACCAGATTCAGAATAAGCATGAATTGTATACTTACCATTAGATAAATCTTCTTTATTAGTAATAGTACCTTCACTTACTACTTTAATATCATTAGCAATTGTAACAGCACCACGGTTTTTCCAAGTGTCTGACGGTAATTCGTCAGTTCCATCATAACCTTGATGTTTAGCTATAATATCTTTAATCGCATTTACTTTTTCTTGATATTTTTTACCATCTTCTGAATTAGTACCTTGATTTCTATTATATTCAGCTAATTGTTCATCATACTCAGCTTTTTTCTCATTATAAAATTTTAAATTATTCTCATAAGCTTTTTAATTTACTATTATACGTAGCATCAGCTTCAGCTTTTTCTGCTTCATACTTAGCTTTAGCAGCTTCATTTAAAGCTTTAATACGAGCACTTTCTTTTTCATATTCAGCTTTACGTTTGTTATTTTCAGCTTCTACTTTAGCAACTTCTTTGTTGTATTCACTAATTAACGCTTCATTTTCACCTTTAATTTTCTCATTAGTTTTCTTAATAGAAGCTAGAGCTTTTTCGTAAGATGCTTTTGCTTTTTCTTGCGTACGAACTTTTTGTTCATATACACCTTTAGTATCTAGGATACGTGAACTTTCTTGATTTCTACGAACTTGTTCATCAGCAATTTTTTTAACATACTCATCATGAGTACTAACTTTAATTTTATGTTCTTCTGTTTTAACATCAATACCGACTTTTTTAAGAGTTTCGATACTTTGATCTAGTTTATCAGTTTTAGTTTCTGCTTGAGCAGTAACATTAGCACCACCGACCAAAGTTGCAAACCCAGCTACTGATGTCGCAATAATTTTTTTATTCAATGATTTCTCCTCCATATAATTATATTTATAGATATACCAATTATAACACAGAGTTATAAGAAACGCAAACAAAAAAGAACCTAATTAAAGGTTCTTTAATGTATTTTATTTAGATTCTTTCTTTAAATCCATTTTTCTTTTCGCAAGCATTAAAGCTAGTGCTAAACTTACCATAGCAAATGGTGCAGTAGATTCCCCACCTAAACCAGTATCACTTAGTTTACCTTGCTTAGATTTAGTAACAGGTTCATCACTTGCTTTTGCTACGTTACCGCTAGATTTTGTTGATGAAACTTTATCAGAAGATGATTTATCTGAAGTTTTACTACTACCATCTACTTTTACACTTCCATTTACACCTTCTTTAGTAAATAGTTGAGCAGTATTAGTTCCTTTAAGTTCACCTTTTTGAACTCGTTTTTCAACATCTTCTAATACATCTTGTGCTACTTTTTCATCTGACGCACGAAGAACTTGAAGACTTACATCACCAACATTACTTGTTTTAACAACATTATCTAATTGTTTTTCTTGTAGTTTTGTATAAGCTTCGTAAGAATCAACTAAAGTAGCTTTATCGATATTATCAGGATTTTTCCCTTGTTCTTTCAAATAAGCTTTAAAATCATCAACTTGACTTTCTGGTAAAACTTTTTTAGCATTTTCTAATATTTTGTTCTCTTGTTCACTAGAAAGTTTTTTATCAGTGCTAACTACATAATTAAGTTTAAGATCACGATTATCAGCATTAGCTAATTGTTTTAAAGAAGCAGCAGTTAAAACATCTTCATCAGTTTTAGCCCCGTCAAGAACTTTATCAGCTTCTTCGTTAATTTCTTCTTTAGAACCAAGTTTTAATTGAGCACTTTCAACCTGTGGACTCACTGGTTTGTGAACTTTTGGTTGTCTTGGAGCACTCTCAACGATATCATACGTATCATCAATATATTTAGCTTTTTCTTCTGGTGGTAGTTTACGGAAAGCTTCATCAGCTTTTTCACGTTCAGTTTTCTCTACTTCAGTTTTAAGTTTTGGTACTTCAATATCTTTAACTTTAGGTACTTTAGTTTCTTTTGGTGAACTTTCCTTAGATGTTTCAACTTTAGGTACTTCAACATCTTTAGCTTCTTTAGACTCAACTTTTTCATTTAAGTTTTTAATATCTCCAGTATTTTTTTCAACTTGTTTTTCAAGTTCAGTTTTAACTACTTTTGTACCACGTTTAATAACCCCGTCTTGTTTTTCTTTAATTACTTTTTCTTCAACTTTAAGTTGTTCTACACGGTGTCCTTTAATAGTTTTCCAAGTAGTAACTTTTTCACGAAGCCCATCTTGACCAGCTACTACAACTATTTCTTTTCCTTTTTCAAGTGTATCATCATCTTCATACTTAATTGTTCTTGCTTCTACAAAACTTTCTGTTAATATATCTTCACCGACAGTACCAACTAATTTAGGTGTATTATCTTCAATAACTTTACCATAACTGTGTTCATCTGAATATTCAACACCTGATTTTTCCCCAGCTGGTTTAGTTTCCTCAGTTGGTTTCGTTTCTTCTGCTGGTTTAGTCTCTTTTGGAGTCTCTGTTTCTTTCGGTGTTTCTGTTCCTTTTGGTGTTTCTATTTCTTTTGGTGTTTCTATTTCTTTTGGTGTTTCTATTTCTTTTGGAGTCTCTGTTTCTTTTGGAGTCTCTGTTTCTTTTGGAGTCTCTGTTTCTTTTGTAGTCTCTGTTTCTTTTTGTAGTCTCCGTTTCTTTTGGAGTCTCCGTTTCTTTCGGTGTTGTTTCAACTGGTTTTGTTTCAGTTGGTGTTGTTTCAACTGGCTTAGTTTCAGTTGGAGTTGTTTCAACTGGTTTTGTTTCAGTTGGAGTTGTTTCAACTGGTTTTGTTTCAGTTGGTGTTTCAACTGGTTTTGTTTCAGTTGGAGTCGAGTCAACTGGTTTTGTTTCAGTTGGAGTTGTCTCAACTGGTTTTGTTTCAGTTGAGTCGAGTCAACTGGTTTTTGTTTCAGTTGGAGTCGAGTCAACTGGTGTTTCTGCTGGTTTTGGTGCAACTGTTTCTTTCGGTGTATCTGTTATAGGTTTTTCTTCACCTGTTAAGATACTTGATCCAATTTCAGCACCTTCTTTAAAGTTTGCAATTGAATAAGAATAATTAATTGTATATTTTCCTTCCACTAACCCATGTACAGTAGTGTCAACTACACCATCTTTAATTTCTAATGGTACTTTTGAACCATCTACTTTAACAAGTTCAGCAGATGTAACTTTGAAATCGCTACCTTTACCAATTTCAATTTGTGCATAACCTAATTTACCATCAGTTAAGTTTTCAATTCTAAACTCTATAACTTTTTCGTTATTAATTTCTTCAGCTTGTGCAGTTGTACCTACTAATGAAGCAAATCCAACCATACCAACTGGTATTATCACTTTTTTCATGAAAAAAATTCTCCTTCTTTAATATATATATTATAATATGCTCTCATTATAACATAATTTAAAAAAATTACAACTTTAAAATTACAATAAAAAAAGAACTAAATTTCTTTAGTCCTACTTAAACAAATCATCGTCTTCTATATCTTCGTCAATATCAATATCATCACCTAGCAATAATCGTTTTTAATTCAGCGAAATCATAACAAGAATCCCTAATATCTTGTTTAATCAAACTCACCTCACCCATTCCTTCTAATTCAAAACTAGAATTATGGTTTCCTTCTAAGAAAAGTCCCTTAATCTCAATAGTATCAACTTTCTTTGAAATAATTTTTTTCAGGATTCAAATTAATAAATGGTTTAACAGTATTCCCACTAACTTCTATATAATATATATCTTCCATAGCTAACCTCACAAATTCGTTATTAATCTTCATCTATAGCTTCATCAATATCAATATTATCATCTTCTGCACCTAATAAATCACGTTTTAGCATTTCAAAATCCGATTTCATATCCCTTAATTCCTTTTTTTAATCTAAATATTTCAAACTCACTTTTAAGTAGATATATCTTAAATTTGTTACTTATGTTCAAATTATTAATTTCATTAATAAGAGTATCAACATCTTTAAAACCATATTTATCATAAATACTTTCTTCTTCCAAAAATAGCTTTTTTTATTAACATAAACCCCTTTAAAAACGCTCGTTATTCTTAATTTCTACATAATATATATCTTCTTTTTCTTCCATAATTCAAACCTCACAAATTCATTTATAATAACATTTTACCACAAATTAACAAAAAAGAAAAGGACTAGGTTTATTACCTAGTCCAAAATCTTTCACTTTAACGAACCATACCTTCATCTAAATCAATTTCAGAATCACGATCAAGGTTTAAATACCACTCTTGAGCTTTTAATTCTTCTCTGATTTTATCAAAGTCTTTACCTTTTCTATCAAGTTCCATTTCTTGTTCTGGATCAATCATTTCACGAACTGTTTCTATAAACTCAACTTCGTTTTTAAATCCTAATTGAGTATTACCCATCTCAAGATTATTGATTACACCTTCACCGAATTTATATGCATTTTCAGGTTGTTTTTCTTCAACCCTATCACAAAATTCATCAACGATAGGTGTATCAACAAATCCACGTACACATTCTTTCAATACTTCACGAGCGATATCTTTATCATACTCACCACCGAAGATTTTCTTCATATCGTTAATGTTTTTATCAACCATAGGAAGTTTATCAGCGTTCTTTTTAAGCTGAAGTACAGATTGTGTAGCACCGTATGTTACAAACATACCTGGTCGAACAAGTTTAGGATCAAATTCAGTATCACCAATTGCAGCAAGGAAGTTGTTGGTGATAGTACCCCCCATACCAGTCCATTCAGACTTAGCAATTAAGGCTTCCATAATATCTTTGTTTTCTTCTTCAGTATACCCGTTATAGAAATGATGTTCAATATCTTTACGATTACCTTTAATTCCATCATCTGCTAATTTACCAAGAGACTCGATTACTGTTTTTTCATCTTCAAAACTTACAGCATAAGCACCATAAGATTTATCTGAATCAACAATCTTAGCTTGAATATCTTCAACTACTTTTTTAAGTTCTTCATTAGACTTACCATCTTTAAATGTTATAGGCGATAAATCGATATTATTAACTAAAGCACCAGCTTTAAAGTGTGAACTATCAACTGCTAAGAATACTTTACCATATAAATTAAGTTGTTCAGTTACAGATGAACGGTTAAAGAATTCATCAGCTTCTTCTTTAGAACTAAATCCAAGTACTTTATAATCAAGAATACCCATAGTATCTGAGTCAAAGTCACCATCAACTTGGTTAATCATAATAGGGTTAACACTTGTTAAGTTCTCACTAGCACCACCAACGTTTTTAAAACTAATTACGTTACCAGAATGCAGTGCAGGGTCACGGTGAGCAAGTACTCTATCACTAGCTTTAGAAGTACGAATTTCATCAATACCGATACGAGGATCTGGAATAATCATTTCAGTTTTAGCACCGTTTTTAATAGCTATAGATTTAATGTTTTTAATAACATTTTCTTTAGCAGTAAGTGCTGCATAATCTTCATTACAAGCTCTTTGATAAGCTTTGTTTAGTTCGTTCGGGTTACCTTTAGAAAGTTGATCATACATTTCATTATATCTAAATGGTTGTACAGTACCTTCTTTATTAACAGCTAAACTCTTACCATGAGCACTAAGTTTCTCATTTGCAATACGAATAGGAAGTACATTTCGACCTTCTTCATCCACAATTGGTTTACCAGTAATAGCAGAAGTGATTTCAATATCACCAGTAAGTATATTAACAGAACCATCAGTAAGTTCGTTAGCTAAACGTTTACGAATATAAACAGGTGTTTTGAACTTAAATTCTGACATATCTATACTCTTATCAGCTGATACGAATGGTTGTACATTTCCTTTTTCAAATAACTTATCATCATCTTTAAAACTAATACCAAGTCTTTCAGAATGTAGTACAACTCTTTCTTTATTTGATTCAATTACATCTTTACCAAGTAATGCTTTTTCGTATAATTCAACACCAACTTTACTAGCTAATGCATTTCTATAAAGTGTTGAGAAATTACGAGAACCAGAATCTTTAGTATAGTCTTTAGCTTTATGTTCTGCAGTTTGAGGTAAGATAATGTAATGCATTTCAACAATACCATCTTTAACAACTGAACCATCATTAAGTACTAAATCTTTTTTATTACCCATTAACGCTTCTTTTGCAATACCAAGGTTAAGTCGTGAGTTAAGAGAAACTGGAGAAACAATCATATCAAGATCAGGATTGTTCTTAGCTAATTTAACTAATGGAGCTAAACGTTCTTTTTGGGCTTCTTCATCAGACATGTTTCTATCAATAACTATAGAAGATACAGATTTATCTCCGTGCATATCAATAACTTTATCCCCTGTTTGCATATCTTTAACAACTTCACGTTTCTTAATTACTTCACGCTCATGTGTTTCACCATTACGTTCAAAAGTTTCAATTTCTTTGTATTCTTCAGTGTGTTCACTAGCTAATTTTTTAGCACCAGAATCCATTAATACAACAGCGTCTTCTGCATTAAACATACCTGCTTCAGCATAAGCAACATTAACCTTAGCAATACCAACTGATGTAAGTAGTGCGTTAAAACTCATTTGGTTACGGTTAAAGTTGTCAGTAGCAACATTAAACTCGTTCATAATATCACCAAGTTGTGTATGTTTATTACCACTTGCTGTAAGTGTACCATCTGGATTAAATGTACTTCCACTAGTTAAGTAGAAAATACCACCTAAATTAGCACCGTTTGAAGTACCATATGGATCAATCAATCCTTTAGCTTCTTCATCAAGCATCATCGTATTAACAGCACCCAAATCATCAGCATATCCACGGAATGCATTCGCAAGTGAATTTGTTTTAAGTAAATCTTTTTCTAATACAACTTTATTTTTATATGCTTCAAGTAAAGCTTCACCTAATTCATGATTTTCAAAATCAGGTAAGTTACGAGATACATCTAAAATTGTTTTAAATTTAACATCACCACGAGTTAATTCATATTGAAGTGCTAAAGCATCTAAGTGTTTTTCAACTGGATCAATAACACGAAGTCTATCAATCCTACTCCCTGCCCCTTCAGCAAAATAACCAATGTGATATGGTATATAACGAGTGTTATTTGGACCATGGAATACACCATTCTTATCTACGTTTGGTAAATTAGTAATAAGTCTATCCCCTACTTTAAGTGTTCCATAACGTTCATCGTACTTAGCTTCATCAATATCAAGACGAGTCATAAGTTTACCTAAGAACGTTTCGTTATCTTTTTTAACATCTTTAAATTCATATCTACGTTTATTAGTGCCAAATTCTTTTCCAAAAATATTGCCAACAATCTCACGATTAAACTCACTACCATAAACTAAAAACTCAGGAATTTCTTCTTCAGGAACTTCATTAGAAGCAAGTTCTTGACGAATAGTTTCTCTATCATAATTTTTACCTTTTATAATCCCACTCATCTCAACAAAGAAGTTTTTATAATTGATTTTCGCAGCTCTAAGTTCTAATAACGCTTGTTGTTGATAGAACTGAAAATCCATATCTTGTGTATTTTCAACTTTACCAGCAGAAATAATTCTTGTTGGATCAGGTTCGCCTGGTTTTCTTGGTGGAACTGGTGGTGTTGGTGGTGTTGGTGCACCTAATCTACGACTTGGTCTACTTAACGCAGGACGACTAACCGAATTAGTGCCAATTTTTTTGCCAACTAACACCTCTCTTGGATCACCATTAACAAGTTCGTTTAAAACTTCAAAATGATTATCCGATTCAATAACACCGTATTTAACATCATTAACATAAACATCTTCAATATTTTTTAGTGATGAATCAATATTAATATTACCGTAAGGTAGTTCAACACTAATACCACGTTTAGCAGAACGTTTATTAATACGAACCTTAATGTGTGGTTTATTAATAATAGCGTTTAGGTCAAATACTTCAGCATCACTTAAATTCTCAATTGCTGATGTCATTTCACTTCCTATTTTTTGTTTAAGTTTATCTCGTACAGTACGATCTTTACTAACTTTTTTCTTAATTACCATTGTCTAAATACTCCTTACTATATTCTTCAAGTTTTCTAATAAATATTCGCATCATCTCTGAGGACGGTGCTATCACTTCTAAAACTTTTTCATAATCTTCTGTTCCAAACAGTTCCAACGCAATCTTGCGTCTAACCGATTCAGGTACGTTTTGTATATTCATAAAAAAATTTATTCCTTTCAATATATTAAAACTATAATGTTATTATATCATAGATAATCTAATTTACAAAATAAAAAAAGCAGTTTAATGACATGCTTAGGTCAAATGAAAGTTAAGGTACTAATTATAATCAATGACAGTTCATAATGAGGTATAAAACAATGAACTAAAAATATATTATATCATGTATTAACTAAAAAAATCAACTAATTTTTTTAAAAAAATAATCAATTTGGACAAATTGGACAAAAATAATTTCAAATAATCAAAATTTGGACAAAATGGACAAAATAATGTCAATTAATCAAAATTTGGACAAATTGGACAAAATAACATGTATTTGAACAAAATTTTTTTAAAAAGTGTCCAATGTTGTTATATCAATGTTTTTTTAAGCACTTTTGGACAAATTGGACAAAATAATTTCAAATAATCAAAATTTGGACAAATGGACAAAATAACATCAATTAATCAAAATTTGGACAAATTGGACAAAATAACATCTATTTGGACAAAAATTTTTTTAAAAAGTGTCTAATATTGTTATATCAACGTTTTTCAAGCACTTTTTGAACAAATTGGACAAAATGGACAACATATTTAAAAAAAGTCATTTTTAAATTTATTAATTTTTTTCTAGTGACTTTTTGTCAGAAAAAAAGTGTCCAAAGTGTCCAAAATGTCCAAACTCCTTGATACGACTGGTGTAGCGAGTTTGGACAAAATTATTTTAAAAGTGTCCAAAATGTCCAAAGTGTCCACAGATTTTATGTCAGTTTGATATAAGATGTTAATCAACTTCAATATCATTTATTAACAAAATGCTTGTATATAATAAAAGATGTGATATAATCTTAATATAAAAAGAAAGGGTTTAGAACAGTTAAAAAAATAATAAATCAAAAATTAACCATATTTATTTATAAATAAATATTTTTATAATAAAAAAATACTAAAGAAAGGAATAAAGATATGTCAGAGATAACACTTGTAACTAGTTCTTTATTATATAAAGATAAAAAAACGAACAATTATATAACTATTTTTGATGATATAACACCTCTATTTACTTTCTTGGTACGTAGAACAATTCATCATTTGAATCATAATTTAAACGGTGAAGATATAACTAAATATCGAACCAGATTAAAAAAAGAATATGGGTTAACAAATAGATTTACAAAAGCGGTTATTACTACAGCAAAAAAATACTTTTAAAATTATCAAATGCAGCAGGTGATTATTTACAGTCAACCTATGCTACAAAAATAAAAAAAGTAAATGCTAAAATAATAAAAACAAAAGCAACATTAAACAATCCAAAAACTAAAAAGAATAGAATAAAAAAATCTCAAAATTAAATTGTTTTGGCTTCAAATGAAGAAGAATAAACTTATTCAACTTCAAAAACAATGGTGCAAAACCAATATTGACGTTTGGTACAAAAGAAGTTATTAAACAATAATAAAGAATTATTTCTTAAAAAAAGAGATAATCAAATTGTTTATATAGGTGATAAGAACGAACATCTAGGAAACCAACAATTTAAATTAATCTATGATAAACGAGATAATAAATTTATTTATAAAGTTAGGATTGAAGATATGTATATTAAAGACTCTAAATATATTCATGGTGATTTTATTATAAAGGATAATATTGCTAAAAAAAGAAATTCTTAAAACACTTAAATCACCTAAATCTAACCCATTATCATTTAGAATAATTAAAAGAAATGAAGATCTACATTTACAAATAATATATAGAATTATTTCAGAACCTAAAACTAGAAATTCTAATGGTGTGATTGGTGTTGATTTTAATAAAGGATTTGTAACAATTAGTGAAATTAATCAACAAGGTAAATTGTTAAATTTAGACCGAATAGATTATATTCACAAAGGTAAAGCTGGAGTAACAAAAAAATTCTATGTTACATCTTGTAAAAAGATTTAGTTGATATTGCGATAAAATCTGGAAAAGATATTGTTATTGAAGATTTGAAATCTTTAAATAAAAACAAAAAAGAAAAAACTGAACGAAAACATTATAACCGAATGATTAACACTTTAAAAATTTGGTAAGTTCAGAAAATTCTTAGAAACACGATGTGATAAATTAGGTGTTGGTTTATCACTTGTAAAACCATACAACACATCAAAAATAGCAAATAATAAATACTGTTATGATATGAAACTAAATATTCATAGTGGTGCAAGTTATGGTATTGCTAGACGTTTTTTTATAACTTAGACTAATATAGTTTTTAACTTATGATACATGATGTAGACTAGATACGAAGTCATGTGAAATCAAAGTTTTTAAAAATTTAGTAGTTTTTGGTTGTGATTATTGTCTTGAAATAGTTATAACTTCAAAACTTAATATATAGTAACCGTAACACTATTTTTATTTGAAATAATAAAGAAAGGAAAAAGTTACTTAATTAAATATTATTTAATAATATTTGAATAATATTATATAAGTTTAACTTTACGGTGATAAATAAAAATGGATACGTTAATACAAAAAAATCGATATACTCCACCCCACCTTAATGGAAGTTCTCAAATATCATGGACCATTATTCATATTTGCACTTATTTTTCGTTAATATAGGTTCAATACTAATCATCTCACTTGATTTAAATGCATCAGATTTCAACAGAAAAAAACATTATAGATACTGTCACGCAATTAATACTAATAATATTAATTACAACAGGAATAATATTATCAATAGGATATCACAACTATCCTAAAGAACATTATACAAATTTGAAACTAACAGAATTAAATGAAATTCGAAATTTGATACATGTTAAAGATGATAAATTAACTATTGATAATTTACCTGAACATTACAGATACACAAATGACAAATATGACAAAAAAATACAACACAAACATTCAAAAATAGAACATGATATATTTTTTTGATTCATATAAATTAATTCACAAAGATAATAAAAATAACAGAAATAACAAAAAGAAGAATATGAAGAATTAACTAAGGAAGGTAATAAATAAATGAATACATTAATAGAATATATACCTCAAAAAAACCCTCTTACGATATTCTCATAAGAATATTTATAGAATTACCCTTCACAATTACTATAATATATTTTTGGTTTAATGTACCTATTCGGGAAACTAATATTCATATCTGGTTTCGATCTACACTATACAATAAAAAAACAGATAAGAAAAAAACATAAAAGAAATAATAACACTAATATCAATCATAATATTTAATTCATTAGTTTTAATAACAATGATAATGGCAATTCCAAAAAAATAGACAACGAAATAAATGAATACCGTTCAAATTATGAACCCAAATCTATCGCATTATCTAATATTAAAGATAATATAATTGTAGAAAATAACAAAGTAATTATTAAACCATTAGAACAAAACTACAAATACAAAGATGATAAATTCGATAAAACAAAAAGAACAAACTTTTTAAAATTGAATATGATGAATTCTATAACAAATATTTCTTAACAGATCAATATTTCACTCGTCATGAGATATCTAAAGAAGAATATGATATGTTAAAAAAATAAATAAACCACTGACCTGAACATGTCATAAAAACTGTTCTTTTTTTGTTGTTAAACACTCTTTCACCAAAGTTAAACAACTTGAACAAAATAAATAAGCAGTTTAAAGACATACTTAGGTCTAATTCTATGTAAATAAATTTTTTTATTTTTAAATCGCTAAATGAAGATTCTAAACAAACCTTCATAAAACTTGGTATGTTTGAGATTTGAGAGTATTCCAAATTAACATAGTTCTAAATTTTTTTAAGCATTTTAAATTCTTCATCTGTTAACGTATATTGTTTATTCATGTTAGTTTGTAGATAATTACAATCTTCAGATTCAACTAATTTAACACTCACAATATCTTCTTGCCTCAAATATATATCAACATAATCAAATAATTCATTTTTTTATTAATTAAAGGTTGAATTTTTAACGTTATTCCCATCAACATCAATTAAATCTTCAATTTCAGTTAACGAAATTCTCTCAAAACTATCATTAAGTCTACCGTGTAATTCATAATACAATTTCTTTCTTTTTTTATTTCTATTATTATATCTATTAATACTGAACCAATTAAAAATTAATATAGTCAATAGAACTATAAAAAAATAATAAAAAAATAAAAAAATACCACTAGAAAACAAATGAACAAACTGCAACGTAATAGTAGCAAAAAAATACAAGCTACAATAAATCGTATAATATCAACAACGATATTCGTATAATAATCAATTTTTATTTTTGAACTACTTCTTTAGATCTTGGTCTTTTTGCACAAAAAAATTAGTTTTCATTTTTCAATATCCCTTCTTCTTCTATTCACTTAATTATATCATTAAAACCGTTGAGTGTCAAACATTTTTCATTAATTTAAAAAAATAAAAAAAGCAGTTTAAAGACATACTTAGGTCTTATATGCTTTTTATCGTTAACATCCTTTAGATATTAATTATACCATAATTCTAAAGAAAAAAATCAAATAATTTATTTGTTAATTTTTTTATCAAATTCAAAACTATGCACGTTAAAAAGTCATTAATTTGCTATCCACATTAACTACTCTATCAATAATTTTTTTCCACCGAATTTACAATATTACCATGAATAAGTAAAAAAACTTTATATCTAAACCATCGTATAATTTCTTAACATAAATTGGTTCTATTTGAAAAATTATACGGTTTAACAAATTTATCTTTAATATAACTGTTATCACGTCCACCAAATTTATTATCATAAAAAAATCATCATTAATTGTAGCATTTCTACCAATTAGATTCATAACTAATTTATCATCTAAATTAACTATATTATGACTATTATTATTAATTATATTATTGCTATATTCTGGTACGTTTTTTAAAGACTATCATAATTCCTAATGCAAGTCCAGTTAAAAATAACGCTCCCTAAACCCATAACTAAATTATCAATTTGACTTTTTCTCAACTTGATATAACTTGTTATAAAAAAATACTTAAATCAATAAAGAAAAACAACTTTAACATGTTTTTTTCTTGTAATCTTCAACTCGTTTTTAAATATTCATAATATAAAAATAACCATTTCATAATATGGATTATAACCATCACGATATTTATCTACCAATTTATCAAACACTAATGGTGATACAACAACATTAGCGAACTCTAACTTTCCCAAAAAAATTCTCTTTCATAATATTCATTAAGTAATGTTAAATTTCTATATGATATACTTTCAATATCAGTTCTACCTGAACTGTAATTCTTAAGAGTATCATAAGGAATTCCTGTTTTTCTCTGATAATTCTTTTTAAATTATTTGATTTAATCAATCTTTCAATACTTTCTAAATCTAAAATATTTGTTTGTTTCATTTTTAAAACCACCTTTTTTTAATTATTTTTTTATTACGATATCGTAATTTCATTATATCATAATTAAATGGTGAATACAACACTAAATATAGTGTAATTTTACACTTAATATATAGTTATGAAATTTGGACAAATTGGACAAAATAACGTCCAAATGGACAAAATTTTTAAAAGTGTCCAATGTTGTTATATCAACGATCTCAAGCACTTTTGGACAAATTGGACAAAATGGACAACATCTCAGAAAAAGTCATTCTAAATTTTATTATTTTTTCTAGTGACTTTTATCAAAAAAAGTGTCCAAAGTGTCCAAAATGTCCAAACCCCGCTCTACGACTGGTCTAGCGAATTTGGACAAAATTATTTTAAAATGTCCAAAATGTCCAAAGTGTCCACAGATTTGATGTCACTTTGATGTATCATCTCTATTAGTAAACCACTAACTACAATTAACAAACTAAAAATAACACCTTTGAAAAAGACAAAAAAAAAAGCAGTTTAGAGACTTACTTAGGTCTATTTTTTGAAAACTATTTCTAATCAATCTTAAGCCATTGCTTTAGCATCACCACTTAATTTATATCCACGTTTTTCTGGATCGTAGAATTTCCAAGCTGTATATCCACCGTTACCACTATAATGATCTTTAGTAATATATCTATAACTCCAAGTACGAGTTTCATGGTTACCATCACCACTAAAACCAGCTACGTTTTGTTCTACTATTAATATATCACCATTTTCAAATACGTGTGATACTACTCCTGTATGTTGTTCACCAGCACCAGTTGAAAAAGCAGCACCAGCTCTAGGTTCACTATCAGCAGAACCACCAAAAGCAACTACTAACATATCAACTACTTCAAATCCGTTACCACGAGTATTTTTAAGTGAATGTTTTCCGTCTTTTTCCCATAATCTGTACATTAAATTAGCAGTTAAGTCAGTACATTGCCCGTATGAGTAACATAATAATTCCCATGAAGCACTATCTTTATATTTTAATCCAACACTCTCAGGATTTAATGCATACTCTTTTAAGTCATCAGGTAATTTATCATGTTTCCACATAGCTGGTTCTTTATAATTAACTTTACCAGTCTTGTGAGCTGCCCAACCTGTACCACCTGAATGTGAATCTTGACATTTTCTTACAACCTGACTATCAGAAGATTTACCATCTTTTTTACCACCAGATTTACCTTTACCAAAGTTTTCATTAAATTTACTAGCATCAAATTTTACTTTAGCTTTGTTAAATACTTCATTAGCTTTTTTAGCATCTGATTTTTTCTCATCTTGTTTAATAGCACCAGGTGCACCACGTTCATAAGCTTGCCACATTAGAGTTGCTTTTTCTGGATCTGTCTCTTTAGCCATATCTTCAAAACTGTGATTTCCACCAGTCATATCCATTGAAGCATTCCAATCCCCACCAGCAATTGCTTTAGCAACAAACTCATTCATCTCACGAGCATTTTCCCACTTCTCGTCTTTCAAATCAGCAAATTTAGAGTAAGGTGTAAATTGGTAAATACCTCCACCACCTTCAGCTTTACCAGTCTTACCTGTTGGATAACCTGCACCAACTAAAGGAACAATACCAAATTTAAGTGAGTTTTCTTCAACTATGTCCGCATAATGTCCTTCAGCACGTCCAACTACTTGCCATCCACCTTCTGTATTTGTCCAACCGATAATACCAGCAGCTGCTTCACCAGAAAGTCCTTTTGAAGTCCATAAATCAAACGCTTCTTTTGCGTTTTTATAAGCTTGTGTACCTTCAGTTAACCAGTCTTTTCTACTTGGTGTTTTAGAAGAAACTTTACCACTACTTCCATTCTCACTAGATTTTGATTTATCACTATCACAGTCCATAAATAATACTATTACTTTTTCTTTATTATTAAGTTGACCGTTATTAACTTGACCAGCTCCAAGTAACCCGCCAGTTGCACCAGCACCATTACCTACGTTAAGACCGTTTCCAACAGCTTCACTATTTTCTAATAAATCAGCTTCATCTTTAGCATTAAGATTTCTCTCAACAACCCCAGCTTCACTTTCGATCTTAACATTATTAACAGCTTTAGCTGTACTAAACAAAGCACCAAAAACAATTATTAATATCAACCAACCGATTGGTCCAAGAGCTAAACACCAACGCACAAACCTCGTTACACCTTTAACAGCTTGTTTAACTCTTTTAGCTATTTTTTTCGTTTGTTTATAAGCTTTTTTACTTTTCTTATAAGCTTTTTTCGTTTCATCAATAGCACCACCGTCATCAGTAACAAGTTTATCTAAAGCTTTTAATCCTTGCTTTTTACCAAATTCAGCTACACCACTTTTCGATTTAGGAGAACCATCTGGTGAATTAGAATTAGTACCGTTTTTATCAACATTTTTATCCTTACTCTTATTCTTCCCACCATTTTCTTTTTTAGCTTCTTCATTAACTTTTTTTAAATCAGCTTGTTCGCTTGCTCGTTTTTCAAGTGACGTACCACCCGAAAGAGCTTTTGCCATTGTTTCATCATTTAAATTCTTCACAAAAAAATTTCACCTACACTTTTCTTCAAAATATATTATCATTATATCATAAACTTAAAAAAAAGGAAAGTTAATTAACTTCCCTCTATCTAATCATCAAAAATTCATCATCGTGCTCATCTTCCATAACGAATTCATCACTAAAGTCAGGTTCATCGTCAAAAATAGGTTCTTCGAAAACAGGTTCATCGAACACAGCTTCTGATACTTCGTTAACCACTTCAGTAGTTGTTTCAACAGTTTCTTTAACTACTTTTTTTCAACAATAGATTCATCTTTTTGAACTTCTTCTTTAGCTTCAGGTGTTCCAAATTCTCGCTTAATATCTTTTTTTCAACTCCGTAAAGTTAAACTTATCTAATATTATTCAAATAATTTTTAAATATTATCTAAATAAGTAACTTTTTCCTTTCTTTATTATTTCAAATAAAATAGTGTTACGGTTACTATATATTAAGTTTTGAAGTTATAACTATTTCCAGACAATAATCACAACCAAAACTACTAAAAATTTTAAAAACTTTGATTTCACATGACTTCGTATCTAGTCTACATCATGTATCATAAGTTAAAACTATATTAGTCTAAGTTATAAAAACGTCTAGCAATACCATAACTTGCACCACTATGAATATTTAGTTTCATATCATAACAGTATTTATTATTTGCTATTTTTGATGTGTTGTATGGTTTTACAAGTGATAAACCAACACCTAATTTATCACATCGTGTTTCTAAGAATTTTCTGAACTTACCAAATTTTAAAGTATTAATCATTCGATTATAATGTTTTTTTCGTTCAGTTTTTTTCTTTTTTGTTTTTATTTAAAGATTTCAAATCTTCAATAACAATATCTTTTCCAAATTTTATTGCAAAATCTACTAAATCTTTTACAAGATGATGCATTGAGTTTTTCGTTACGCCAGATTTACCTTTGTGAATATAATCTATTCGGTCTAAATTTAATAATTTACCATGTTGATCAATTTCACTAATTGTAACAAATCCTTTATTAAAAGTCAACACCAATTACTCCATTAGAATTTCTTGTTTTTAGGTTCTGAAGTAATTCTATACATTATTTGCAATTGTAGAATTTCATTTCTTTTAATTATTCTAAATGATAATGGGTTAGATTTTTGGTGACTTAAGCGTTTTAAGAATTTCTCTTTTTAGCAACATTATCCTTTATAATAAACTCACCATATATATATTTAGAGTCTTTAATGTATTGATTTTTCAAGTCTAACTTTATAAACGAATTTATTAAAACGTTTATTATAGAATAATTGAAATTGTTGATTTCCAAATGAATCATACTTATCACCAAGATATACAATTTGATTATCCCTTTTTTTAAAGAATAATTCTTTATTATTGTTTAATAACTTCTTTGTACCAAATGTCAACATTGGTTTTGATCTGTTGTTTTGAAGTTGAGTAAGTTTATTCTTTTTTTCATTTGAAGCCAAAACAATTTGATTTTTAAAGCTTCTTTATTCTATGTTTTTTTAGTTTTTTTGGATTGTTTAATATTGCTTTTTGTTTTTAATTATCTTAATATTTATTTTTCTTTATATTTGTAGCATAAGTTGAATGTAAATAATCACCAGATGCGGTAGATAGTTTTTAAAAATCTTTTTTTAGCTGTGGTAACAATTGCTTTTTGCAAATCTATTTGTTAATTTATATTCTTGTTTTAATCTATTTCGATATTTATTTAAATCTTCACCATTTTAAATCATGATTCAAATGATGAATTGTTCTACGTACTAAAAAAAGAAAAATAGAGGTGTGACTTCATCAAAATATTTATATAGTTGTTCATTTTTTATCTTTATATAACAATGAATTTGTTACTAATGTTATATTGTTACGAGTCATATTCAATTCTCCTTTCATCAAATTTTTATATATTTATATTATAACATATGTATTTTTAAAAAAAGTCAAGACTTGACAACTATTTAAAAGTATATTATAATTAATATAAGAAGGAGATGATTATAATGATTCAAACAAGAACATGTACGTACGATATTACTTACCATATTGTTTTTTTGTAACAAAATATAGAAAGAAAATATTTAATAATGATAAAAGAAAACAAGAATTAAAAAGAAATTCTAACAAAACTTTCTGAAGGTAATAATTCAACAATTATTGAAATAGAAATTGTAGATGATCATATACATATGCTTGTATCAATACCACCTAAAAATCGCTGTTTCTGATATTGTTAAAAAGCTTTAAAGGGACAAGTGCTAGAGAGTGGTTTAAACTTTATCCAGAAGATAAATTAAAACTATATAAAGGTCATCTTTGGTCACCAAGCTTTTTTGTTAAAACTGTAGGTTCAGTTAACAAAGATATTGTTTTAAATTATGTTAAAAATCAATTAACTGATGAACCAAAATAATATATTTCATACCCGATTCATCTCTGCATTAAAATACCGAGTTTTTCTCGGATATTATAACTAAAAAAAAAGAGTTAGAATATCTAACTCTAATAAATCAATTCCATGAAATCTTCTTCAAAGTTTTCCATTTCAGGATCAAATATATCTTCACCAAATTCTGGTTCTTCAAATATCGGTTCATCTATCAATTCTTCACTTATTTCATTTACTACTTTGGTACTTACATCAACCACTTCTTTTGTTACTGAAGCGATAATAGACTCATCACGAATACTTGCTTTTTCTTCTGGTTTACCATGTTCTTCAAGTATAACTTTTTCAGTTTCCTCAACTCCCTCACGCATTCCAATTGGACCAATTTCATGAAGTAGTTCATCAGTTGACATATTAACTTTATCCTGAAGTCTAGCAAGAATAGTCATCTCATAGTGAAAAGCTAATTTCATCTGTTCAACTGAAGCATTGTATTTAGCTTTTTTCGGACGTTCATACTCTGGAATATAAGCTTCATCCAAAATATAATCAGTAGCATCAAGAACTTCTTGTGTGAGTGGTAATTCATCTAACTTTCTATTTTCAACTGAAGCGTATTCTCTAAAATGATTAACAAACTCACTTGGAAATTCGTCTAATGAATATGTGTTATTTTCAGTTCTAAAAACATTGTTTTTAAAATCCATAATTGCAATAATATCTTCAGGTTCGTACCCTATTTTCTTAAAATAAAGTTTATCTCGATCACTAAATGAAGTATATTCATATTTCTCAATTTCTTCTTTAAAATTTTTTTCATATATTACCTTTCTTTAATTATCGTTCTAACCCTTCTTCTTGTTCAACTTTATTAAGCTCATTCATCACAGCAACAAATTCTTCTTCTGTAATTACATCTTTTAACTTCGTACTTATCATACATATCAATAAAATGCTGCATATCACTTATTTCATTTTATATCATTATTAAACTTGTCAATATAATTAGTAACATTTCTAAAGTTATGTTTATCTTCACCCATATCTAAACAGTACACACAATACATAGCATCTTTATTGTCATACTTATTATATAAATCATATTCACCAAGTTCACCATTTGCTGATCTTGCGTAATCATCCATATCCCACTCTATAGGTAACGTTTCAACATCCACGTTTCCATAAGTTTCAACACCATAAACTTCAAAATTAATAGTATCCCCAGTATAACTTTGCTCAATTACCATTTTACGTTTAATATCTTCATTTTCACTTTTTAAATCAATAACTGTATTAAAACCATCAAAAGCTACTGTATTATCTTTATACTTTTCATCTGCTTTTTAAAGACTGTAAATTAACAACGTATGTATAAAAAGGTTCAGATTCATCATTAAAAATCTATATGATTATCTATAAAAAAACCCGTCTTCCTGACAACTTAAAAATAGTGTATTCACGACCTTTATAATCAGGAAATGTTGATATTATATCATAATTTCTTGTATCTTCATTATATTCAGCTTTCAAATCAAATTCTTTTTAATTTATCTTGTATATATTTATCTTCAAAAAAATACTCATTTTTTTCACCTCACAAATATTATAAACTTATTATAACATAAAAAAACCACATATCCCAAATTAAAATAACATGAGATATGTAGTTTATATTATTACCTTTCTAAACCTTGATCTTGTTCATTAATTTCCGATTGTGCTATATTATACGCCATTTTTCTCATCATAGCTCTAAAACGTCTATCAATTTCTTCTTCTTCCGAACTTTTTTCATATTTATTTTGAGCACGTTCATTAACTTCATTTATAGCGTTAATGAAATCTTGTTCAGAAGGTTCTAACAAATTATTTTTCTGATTTTTACATATTCACCTTTAAATTCGTTATATAACTTATTATCAAGTACATTTTCTTCTAATAACATTTCTTTAATCTTATCTTCCGAAAAAAATCTTTTATGTGTTTTTATCAAATAATACCGTAAACTCTTTAGATTTACCATTTTCATTAAAGTAATCAAGTGACTTTCTTTAGTGAATAATATATTATTTTTGACAAATAGCTTCATACATTGATATCCTATGATCAAAAACGTAATACTTCTTCATTTATTTCTAATACAGAACCTAATTTATCATTATCATATCGTAAAACAATCAACATTACTATGTTTTTTTCTCTGTTATGAACTTTAAGTAGATCATCAATATAATAGTTATCATCAGTAACTAAAGATTCACAAAATTTGTTATTTACATCAAGTTCATATAAAGTTTTACCAACTATGAAATTACATTTAGTTTTTCCCGTCTTCCCCCATCAACATAAGGAAACATAGTAATCCCGAAATCATTTTCATAATATAAACCAATACCTAAATCAGACTTAACTTCAAATTTACAATCTTTAAACTTTTCATCATCTGATGAATCAATATAATCCATGAATTTAACAAGACAATTTAAATCATCTTCATTTTCTTCTAATTTTTTTCTAATACAGATTTATATGGTAACTCTAAACCACTCTTATAATCATTAATATTAATAAAATCTTCATTAATCGTTGAAGGAGTATAATAATCAAATTCAAACAATTCTGTTTTTAAATTTATCATATTCCTTAGTTGAAAGTAATTTAAAAATTTCTATCAAAATAATTAGTATCTGAAACTTTTTAAATTATATTTTTTTCTAATTTCTCATTTAATTCATTAATATATAACATTTTTATCTCTCCATTCCATTATCTTTTTCTTTATTAGTTACTGACTTCACAGCATCAATAAAATCTTGTTCTTTACCATTAACAGCATTACGGTATAAATCATTATCAATTAAATCTTGTTCTAATAAAAAAATTCATCTAATACATGACAATTAACTTTTTTTATTAGGGTTTTGCCAATCTTCATGAAAAACTATTAATTAAATCACGATGTTCGGCAACAAAACTATTTTTCTAAAAAAACTATCCAATTCATGGTCAAATAACGTACCATCTAAACATTGTTTTTTTCAAAATCTTCTTTTTGAAACTACCTTACTAAAACTAGCAAAAATCATCAACATATAATCTAAAATGACCTTGTAAATGACTATCACTAAACTCATCATAAGATTTAAATTTTTTTGTGTTACAATATGTTTAAAGTTTTCTATGTTTTTCAAGATTTTTTTAAGATAATTATATTCTTCAAACGCAATTTTTTTGTATTAATATCAATATTGTTTAATCTACCATTACAAACATTATCCTTTTTTTAATTAGTGCATATTCATAATTAGTAATATTAACATCTAATTTAATATTGTTATCTTCAGTTTCTTCATGTTTAATTAAAACACCAACTCTATCACGGTCGATTAAATCAACACCGAAAACATGAAAATCATCATGTCCTAAAAAAAGCATCCTTGGTAATCTATCATTAATGTTACATAGTCTAGCTAAATTCATTTCTCTTTTTAAAGTTTTCAAACAACTTATCATCTTGAACTATTTTCTCGATTTTATTTAACTTGTCAGAATTAATCGAATCCAAACGAACTTCTTCACCATTTTTATCTGGTACAGTTGAATATAAAGCCATCTCACCAATCCTAGAAAGCTTACTATTATCTTGATTAATTTTTAAATTACTTTCTTCTAAACGTTTTTTTCTGCAATTTCACTTAATTTATATTTTTTTCTTTCATTTTATTATCACCTACTTAATTAATATAACTACATTATAACACAAAAAGCCATATATCCCAAATTAAATTAAATGGGATATACAGCTTCATTATTACATTTCCGAAAAACGCAGAAGATAAGGTATTAAAATATTTTATATTTCTACTATGTTCATCAAATAGTTCAAACTGTTTATCAATAAACTCACCAGATAAACAAGCTTTTTCAAATTCTTCTTTAATAAACGTATCTTTTTTAACTAAATGATCACTATAACCAAATTCATAATGTTCGCTATTACGTTCCATATCATTATTATCGCACATTTGGAATAAAAGTTCACCAGTAAATTCCCAGTTATCTTTTGCTCGTGTAAATCCGTTCATGTTCGTTAAATCTCGACCACTAAGTTTACCATCAAATAACGCATCCATATTTAAAACAGTTGTATATGATTCATTAATTTGTGTTTTCAGATTAACATTATCACCATCATTATCTACAAGGAAAGTTAATTTTTGAATTTCTAAGTTTACCACGATCTAATTCAACTTTAAGAGGTGACTCCATATACCCAATCTCAGATACATTAACTTTACAATCTTTAAACTCATCATTTATTTTTAAACATTCTTACTATATCCATCTGAGATTTAAAATTGTTAAAAATCTTCCACATCTTCCATAACATGATGTATCATTGCTGGTGAATCATCATAATCATAATAATTAATTAATTCAACTTCATTACCATTTTTTTATCAGGAATTGTTGAATATAATGTATATTCACCTGTTAATTCATTAAATAATCGTTTAAGATTATTATCAGCTAATCTTTTTCCCAGTTTCTTCATTTAATTTATATTCTTCTTTAGCTTCATCTTCCATTAATTTTTTTCAATATTCTTACGAGCGATTTCTTCATTTTTATCAAATTCAGCTTTTTCTTCTAATAATTCATCATATCGATTCTTGTCAATTACACCTTCTTCAATCAGCATATCTTTAACATCGAGATAAGAATCACGACCTTCTTTTTTAATATATCATTATATTTTTTTAGATTTACTATGTTCATTAAAAAGTATCTAATGGTTCTTTTAAAAAATCTTTTGTAGATAATTCATCAATACTTAACTTAACTGATGTTTTAGCAGTATCACCAATACTAACCTCTTGAAAAGTTTCATTTATTTCAGGGTGATTGTAATCATCATATATATGTTGCATTGACGTAATAGTTGTATGATGACGATAGTCACAACTATTATCCAACGTCATCTTAAATTCACTTTCAATTTCTTTAAAAGAAGCGAAATCTTGTGTATTTTCATATATATCATCAGTTTCGATATCCTTAAACAATTCCGTTAAATAAAATTCTTGCGAAATACCCTCAAAAAATTCAAAGTCTAAATTGACTTCACCATTATCATCCAAACTAGGAATTATTTTAACATCAGGAAACTCCGTAACCCCTAATAAATCAGGTCTATCTTGTGAAGTTAAAGCAACAGAATAAGGTGGTACAACAACATAACCCTGTTCATTTAATAATCCTTCTGAAGAATAAATCTCATCAACTTTATAACATTTATAGTCTTTATAATTTTTTTCTTTACATTTTCAATAATTTTTATCTTGTAATTCATATAATTTTTTATCTTCGTTCATAGTTACATCTCCATACCTTTATCTTGTTCTTTTTGTGTTACCGAATTAACAGCGTTAATAAAATCTTGTTCTTTAATTTCAACTGAACCTAAATCATAACCATCAGCAACTTTTTCTGCTTCTGTAATTTTATCAACTTCAGGTAACGAATCTAATAACGAACTATCATTAACAGTTCCCATATTAGCACCCACGTTTTTATGTTTTTCAGCATCTAACATACGCTTTTCCTCCAGCAATACATTTTTTTCATTTAAATATTCATAAGCGTTATCCATATAAAATTTAACATAATTATTATCACGTTCCCAAATCTCTTTATCAAGTATCTTAAGCTCATAATCATCAAAAGCACGTTCTAGGTCAGGATAATCAGTTAAATCAACCCCGCCACGCTTAATAGCTTCATTAACCTCGTTATAAACTTCACCAAAGTTATTACCTATTGAATTAAGTTCTTCGTCATACACACCATCAAATGCTTCTAGTAAATCACCACGGTGAGTATATAAATGGTGTCTCGCTGGATCCGTTTCTAAAGACTCACGCAGTCCTAAATATTTCTCATTATCTAACTTTTCAAGAGTAGTTAAAAAATTCGTAAAATCTTTTCCACCACGACCATTTCCTAATAAATAACTACGTCTATCTGAAATAACCATAGTGTATTTATGATCAACTTGTGGTGAGAAGTTTCTACCAAATTCAGATATTTCACCCATTTTATCAAGTTCTTCTAATTTAATTTTATCATCAATATCACTTTTAGCGTAAAACTCCCCGTAATATTGCAGCTTTTCTAATTGTTCTTTAATATCTTTTTTCATAATATCACCTCACATTAGTGTTTAATTGACCAATCACGAGTATTGTTTCGTTTTTGAACATTCTCATTAATCTCAGCAATTTGTTTAGCAAAATCATCTTCACTAAACTCTACTTCAGTTTCTTTATTAAATTCATTAAGTAATTCCACTTCTTCTTCGAAGTTCTCTTGTTTAATATCCTTCTCATGAACCTCGTAAACTTCCTCGATTTCACCTGCACGCTTTTGACCACCTTTTTTATTTAAATTATCTTCAAGATTTTCCACAAAATCTTTTTTAAGTTCATCTTCACGCTCGTCTACATCATAAAAATCAAACGGGTTACGTGTTTTGTTATAGTTTTGTACTTTAGCAAGTTCTTTTCTAGTTAAACGAAGATTTTCTTCAGCGACTGTTGTATCTTTTTTATAGAATCGATCATCATCAATTTGTGCTTCAATCATTTTTTCACTAGCACTAAGAACCTGTTCATAATGCTCTTTAACACGTTGTTTTGGCGTAACTAATGTATACTTATCTTCAAGTTGAGTTTTCTTACTCATAAGCTCTTCTCGTCTAGCGTTAAGTTCTGCTAACTCACTATCAATATTACTAATAGTATCAACATCACGCATTACACCAACCATCTCGTTACGTTTTAAACTATCCCCGTCACGAAGTGTTTGCCAGAATACCGTAACACCAAGACCAACTGATCCGCCGTATTTACCTAAAAACGTATCACGAGAACTATCAAGAATTTCTTCATATGATTTATTTTGGTTATAACCATCAATTACTTTACGTCTTTCCTCTGGTGTACATTCGTGATAGAATTTTGCAAATTCTGTTGTGTCTGCTGGGATTTCCGACTCACGAGCGTGTTTTTCTCGTCTTTTTAGTTCTTTTTGGTTTTGGTTTGTCTTTTGTTTTGGATTTTTTTCCTCTGGCTGTGCTTGCGTTTGGCTGTTCTCTTTTGCTTGAGCTTGCCCTTGAACTTTCCCATTTAACTGATTTCTCAAAATCGCATTTTCCTGACGTGCTTTTTCAAGTTCTACTTTTAAGTGATTAAGTTCAGCAGATGTATAATCACGATTTCTTGTTGGAGCAAGTGGTCTACTAATTCTAGCACCCTCTTTATCTAAATCACTGTTTCCAATAAATAGTTTAGATAATTTTGGAGGATTTTGTGCAAATTCACGTCCTTTTCTATACCAAGAAATCATTTTCTGAACTGTTTTACTTTCACTTTTTTTTGCATATTCTTTAAATTTATCTTTTGAATTTTTAACTGTTTTAACACTTGTTTTAACAGTTGTTTTTCCAATATCATATAATGTATCTGATAATGTAGGACCAAACGCTTCACGTCTTAAATCACGTGCTTTTTTATATTTAGCTACACTACCTTTAACTTCTTTAAAAATAAGCCAATTTCAATTACTTCCTTTCAATCAATTATTATAAGTTGATTATATCATAGAAAATAATTTTGACAAAATAAAAAAAAACGAAGATTAAAAAAATATAATCTTCGCCAAAAAAAGAAAGAACTACTTGCAAAAAAAGTAGTTTAACGACTTGCTTAGGTCGCATTCTGTGTAAATAAATATTTAATTTAAATCGCTAAATGAAACCTTTAAACAAGCTTCATAAAACTTGGTATAGATTAATTATATAAAATAATCAAAAAGTCATATACCTCTAAATTAAGATCTTATAGTTAGAGTATAATCTATATATTCAGAGTATATCATAATTAAGTCGAAAAGTCAAACAAAAAAAGCCTAATTAATTTAACTTAAACCCTCCAGACTACAAAAAGATTGTTAAATTAACTAAACTAGTAACAAATATTATTAAATCTATATATTATTTTTAACATAAAAATGGGAATTAGTCAAAAAAATCTCAAAATAAATAAGCAGTTTTAAGACTTACTTAGGTCTAAAAAAATAATCAAAAAGGAATATATTTAATTTGAAAAAAATGTTAAATTAGGTTGGTTTTTATTTTTTTCAAATCTATAAGCAGTTTAATGACATGCTTAGGTCACTTTGTAAATAAATCTTTAATTTAAATCGCTAAATGAGGAGCTAAAAAAACTTCTCATAAAAACTTGGTATGTATTTGAGTGTTTTTGTATCGTTCAAAATTAACATACCTCTAAATTGCTTAAGTCTAATTGTTCATACCATAATGATATCATATTAAAAAGATTTTTGTCAAGACTTAATTCATAAAAAAATAATAAAAAAAGAAATAACATTATTTTTGTGTTAAATAACATTATTCCTTCATTATGCACAATTTTATTAATTATTAATTACTTGAAGATTCTCTTAATTTCTTGTTTTCATCTTTTTAATTTATTGTAATTATCTTTTAAGCTTAGTTACTTCATCTTGAAGTTTGTTATTATCTTCTTTTACCTTAATATTTTTCATCTGTTAATTTTTTTCGATATCTTTTTTTAAGTGTATCTAATTTTTTTGTACTTTCTTCCGTTAGAGATTTCTTTTTCTTTTTCTAACTTGTCGTTATAATCTTTTTCCATTTCATCACGAGCTTGTTTTTTTAGCTTCTTCAAGTGCTTCTTTTTGTGCAATTTTTTTGTTTTTTCTTCCATCTCTTGTTGTTTTTTTCTACGACTTTCTATTGTTTCTTTAGTTAATTCATTTTTTTCTTATCAAGTTCTTCTTGAGTTAATTTTTTTGTTCAATAGCTTGCTGTTTTGCTACTTTGGTGTGCGAAATATAACCACCAATAATACCACCTAATGTAGTTAACGTAACAGCAATACCAACTACCCATATAATTATTTTCTTACGAGCATCTTTCTTACGTTTTTCCTCATGTTCTTCATCTGTCATGTCTAAATCATCTTCGTAAACATCATTTAATCTTTTCTTTCTTTTAAATAAATTCATTCAAAATTTTTCCTTTCTTTATAAAATACGAACTCCCATAAGCGAACTTTCCGTAAAATTACCTACAGCACGAGAGTCCTGACTCACATCACGGTTATCACCCATTACAAAGTAATACCCTTCAGGTACAATTGTATCAAAATTAACCACGTTAAACTGATGTACCCTATTCTTATCCAAATAACTTTCTTCATACTTAACATCATTAATATACAGTACACCATCTATTACTGTTACTTTATCACCAGGAAGACCAATTACACGTTTAACAATATTCTTACTCTCCCCACCGTCAGTAAGTCTCTCTTTAAAAACAGCTATATCAAATCTGTTTACTTTCTCTTTTTTAAGAAGTATAAACTGTCCATCTTCAAGTGTTGGTTGCATTGACGGTCCATCTACTTTAACTAGTGTGAAATTAAGTCTAAGTATCATTATTATTGTAAGTATAATCAAACCAATCGTAATATCCGTTATAGGTGAATGTAATTTCTTATGATTATATATACTAATTTCTTCTGCGTCAACACCCATTGCTTCAGCTAATTCTTCATTTCGTTTCTTTAAAAATTCTTCATCTTTTTTTCTATTAAAAAATCCCACGAACGTACCTCTTCCTTCTTTTTTATTTTTATATTCACTATTATATCACGAAAAGTATTAATATGTCAACAAAATCTAATTGAAATAAAATTAAAAAAACTAGTCTAAATTAAGACTAGTTTAAAAACATTAACCACGATAAGCTGATGTGTTAGGAAGTTTTTTAACAACTTCTTTTGTTACCTCTTGTTTTTTAACTTCTTGTTTTACAGTTGCTTTTGGTTTTTCTTTGTAGATATCTTCAACAACTTTACCTGTTCCGTATTCCGTTTGTTTTATATCATGGGAATTTTTTAGGATCGTTTAAAGGATTTTCATCTTTGTTTGCACGACCTTCTTGGTTAGTTTTTAAATCTTCACCATCTAAAACACCGTTTTTATTAACATCTTCTTGTTTATATTCAACTGAAGGTACATTAGTGAATTCAGCTAATGCGTATGTTGAAGGTATTGCAACAAGAGTAACAACAAAAGCACCTAATATTGATTTTTTTAGCATATTTACTTTTCCAAAAATTACAAAAAAATTCTTGTAATCCCTTTCTTCTTTAATTTAATAATATTTTTATCACAATTCTAATTAAATTACAAGCATTAAATTAATAATTATTGAACAAAAATAGATAAAAAAAATTACATGAATTGGATAAAATAGGTACAACTTGACAAAATTTGGACAAATTGGACAAAAATTACCTTCATTTGGACAAAAATTTTTTTAAAAAGTGTCCAATGTTGTTATATCAACGTTTTTAAGCACTTTTGGACAAATTGGACAAAATGGACAACATATTTGAAAAAAATCATTTTTAAATTTATTAATTTTTTTCTAGTGACTTTTTATCAGAAAAAAAGTGTCCAAAGTGTCCAAAATGTCCAAACCCCGCTCTAGGACTGGTGTAGAGAGTTTGGACAAAATTATTTTAAAGTGTCCAAAATGTCCAAAGTGTCCACGAATTTTATGTCAGTTTGATATAAAGAATTTAAACAACAAAAAAAGAAGATCAATTAATGACCTTCTTTAATTTAATATTAGTTTAGAAAAAAACCCACCGTAGCAAGTTCTCTGATTAATCTGCACTATTATTATAGCAAAAATTATTCTTAATTGTCAAGCTAATTTAAATTCTATCGTTAATTGATTCAACATATTCATTTATAGATTTCAATTCACTTTTAACTTCACGCATTTGTTCAACCATATTCATTTTGGCTTCTAAGTACCGAATTCATTCTATCAAGAACCATATCAGGTTCAGAATACGTCATATCATAATCATCTAAATAGTTTTTAATAGCTAAATTAACTATATCATTCATTGACATAGATTTATCATTAGCAAGCGTTGATAATCGTCTTTTAGTTCTGTCTGTTAATCTAATTTGTAAACTCTCTGTACGTTTTTTCATCTATTTCACCTCACTATCTTTATTAATTGATTCTAGAAATTCATAGTCTTCTTTACTTATTTGAATCACATCACCTTTTTTTCATTTGTTAATGTTACTTTTTTTCAAAAAAAGTCTTCATAATCTAATTTAAAAAAATTTGAGGATTATATTTACTTATATTTTTCATTTACATATCTATATTCCTTTTGGAAGTTTATCAATAACTACTTTTTGATCCATTAACTTCAATATATTCAGAAATTTCATATAGTTTTTACTTTTTCTATATGCTTGATTAAATAACGTGCATAGAAAGCTAAACAGACAAAAGAAAAACCCACATATCAAACCTAACCATTCAGGAAAATCATAATTAAAAAAATATTTCCAAAAAAACCTTTCAAAAACCAACATGATTAACAAAACAATAACTGATACTGTGTACCAAATAGGTGGTTTTATTCTTTTTTATATATCATATTAATGCACCCCTTTCTTTTTAAAAAAATTTAATATCTTCTTCACTTAATTTAATTTTTTTCCACCGTCTTCTGCAACTAAATAACTAGCTTCATAATATTTATCTGTTTCAAATTTAAAAAAATATTTTTTTCATAAGATTTTTGGTTCTTTACCTGTTAAAGATTTTTACAAAATAATATTTACCATTATCTTTATTAGGATCAAGCACATCAATAATTACTTTATCGCCATCTACTTTAATTTTTATCACTAATAGTAGATAATGAAGTTTGTTTATATTCAACATGTTCTTTTGTTGATGTATAACCACAAACCCCACAAAATACAATAAATATTCCAAACATCAAACTAAGTAAATATAAAGGATTGAATTCATCTACAACCATCGCAATGATACCGAAAAAAATCAATACCCCACCTATAGCAGCAATTTGAGTGACATCACTATATGATATTAAAGGTACATTTGTTACAACTTTTTCGAATAACATATTATTTCGACCCCTTTTCTTTCAAATATTTAATATCTTCTTTTGATAAATTGTAATAACTACCATTTTCTTTAATTAATTTACCAGATTCATATAAATCGCTATATTCAAATTTAAATATTTGACGACTATCTCTATTTGCTTTTCGTTTTCCAAATTCACTATCATCATTAGAGTACTCATGATACCCATATGGTTCATCTAATTCATTAATTACAACTTTCTCACCGTTAAACGTTATTTTTATTATCAATTTTTAGATAATGGTACTGTATTTGAACGATAGTTACCACTAGTTGCCATCATAAATGTTACAACTGCACTTATTAACGTTAAAACCATTAATATAACCGTAATAAAACATCCGCAATCTTCGTCTAACTTACTAGATGATTCAACCACTACTGTCTTAAACCATAAAACAGTTAATATTATTAATAATATTGTTAAAATTAAATATATTACCGAATAATTTAACCAACTAATTCCATATAATTTTTACTTTTTTTCTAGTTCATATATCATTTTTATTTCACCCCACGTTCTTTTTAAGAATTTCGTATCATCATCACTTAATTCGTATTTACGACCATATTTATCAATCAAATAACTAACATTATATGTATTATCTTCTTCAAAAAAATTAGTACTTGTTTTTTTCCTGACCATTTAAAAATATCTTCATCATAACCAATTCGATTACCTTTTAAATCTTTATAATAATAATTTTTCAGGTAGTTTATTAATCATTACTTTATTACCCTCAACTTGTATAATAGAATCAATTTGTTTTAACCTGGCATCTTGATATTGACCACGACTTAACTGAATAAAAAAATGAAATTAAGAAAACAAACATTATAATCCCCCATGAAATTGATAACCGAATATAATTATTTATTCTGTCCATAATTCCATATAATATACCCCTATCACCAAAAATCAAACAACCAAATAAGTACTAAACCCCATGTTATTATACCTAATGGTAATGATATTATCATTGTATAATATAATATGTTTGAAAATAGATCCATATATGTAATCATTTAACGCACCCCACGTTCTTTTTAAGAATTTCGTATCTTCTTCATTTAACTTAATCAAATGACCGTTTCTATCTATTAAACGATCTTCATTATAAAAATCACTATGAGAAAATTCGAATATATGTTGTTCATTAGCATTTAATGTGACATTTATTTCATCAAGTTTTTTAAATCGGTAATTTTCAGGTAATTTATCAATAGTTACTTTATTATCTTGCACTGTTATCACATTTGACAATTCAGACAACGGTTTTACTTTCGTATTATCTGTCCAAGACCCAACCCAAAACCATAATCCAACTAATGCACATAGCATAATCACTAACAATCCTAATACTAAATTAACGAACTTACTGTAAATTATATTTCGCCAGTTAAACAAAAATAATAATTATAAATAATGCTATTGTTATAAGTATAGCAAAAAGCAATAACTTCTCTTGTTAACCACGGCAAACCTAAATAATATATTCGTTCTGTATATTCTATCATTTAATGCAGTCCTTTCTTTTTTTCTTATTTATGTCATAATTATATCACACTTTATCTTAGAGTGTCAAGTATTTTTGTTAAGTTATTATATCAAATTAATATAAGAAAAAAATCCTTAAAATAATCAATTTGGACAAATTGGACAAAATTACTTTCATTTGGACAAAAATTTTTTAAAAAGTGTCCAATGTTGGTATATCAACGTTTTTTTAAGCACTTTTTGGACAAATTGGACAAAATGGACAACATATTTAAAAAAAGTCATTTTTAAATTTATTAATTTTTTTCTAGTGACTTTTTATCAAAAAGTGTCCAAAGTGTCCAAAATGTCCAAACCTATTGATACGACTGGGATAGAGAGTTTGGACAAAATTATTTTTAAAGTGTCCAAAATGTCCAAAGTGTCCACGAATTTTTATATCAATTTGGTATAAGGTTTCAATTAGTGGTTTTTAAACTATATTTAATTAACTAAAAATGATACTCCTAAAAAGACAAAAAAAGAAGATCAAATTAATGACCTTCTTTAAAATAAGAAAAAAATATACATGGAAAAAAAGAATAAATATATTATTCACTTTCTCATAGTAGTTTTTATACCAATAACCACTATATTTATATTACTACAAATTCTTTAATATGTCAACAAAAAAAGAGGTCATAATGACCTCATGGTAAAAACTAATTTAATAAAAAAATATAAATTTAATATAATTAAAAATATAAATATTAAACATTAAGAAAGGACTGCTAATAGCAGTTATGTTTATATTATATCATAAGAAAAAAATAATTTGTCAATAGAAAAAAATAAAATTTAAACAATAAAAAAATAAGCAGTTTAAAGACTTACTCAGGTCATTTAAGAAAGGTGAATGTTAGATATACCCACCTATGATTCACAGCTAAATATATATTATCATAAAATTAACCACTTGTCAATAGAAAAAAAGAGGTTTAAAAAAACCTCTAAAAAAAACTTTTATCAAATATTTTTTTAAACCTTATTCAAAAAAATTAATTAAAACAAAACAAGCAGTTTTAAGACATGCTTAGGTCTTCAGAAAGGCACACAATCGACATCCCTCAGCGTCCCATCGCCACAGCTTCCTCATCGCCCACTTATTATATTATCACAAATCAAATTATTTGTCAATAGATTTTTCAAAAAAATTAACAAAAAAAATAAGCAGTTTTTAGACTTACTTAGGTCTTTTTTTTCTGTAAACAGCATCAGATTAAGCTTCGTTCTCGACTTTCGTACGTTTAGATTCATCAACTTGTGGACCTTTACCTGTTAATGTAGGAAGTTCACCGTAGTATTTAGCAAGTTCTATTCCTTTAGTTTCTGGAGAATAATTACCTGCCCAACTAATCACATTACCGTCTTTATCTTTCATAGTCATAGTGAACTGATAAACATCACTAGAATCACTGTTATATACTTTAATATTATCAATAGTAAAACCTACTTTAATCATTGTATTAAGTGAAGTCATTGAACTACGATTTGTCACAGTAAATACTGGTTTAGTTGAGTTCACATAATCTCCGTTTTCTTTAGCAACTACATCAAATTGTTTAGTTACTTCATCTACAACATTTTTAGCTTCTTTTTCAGGTACTACCGAATCACCTTTTTCTAAAGCTTTATTAGCTTCTTTTTCTACAGCAGCAGTATCTTTAGTATCTTTTTTAGCTTCTTCTTTTGGTTTTTCTTCTTCTTTTTTCACTTCATCTTGTTTTTGTTCATCTTGTTTTTGTTCAACTTGCTCGGATTTATTTTCTTGTTTTTGTTCTTCTTGTTTAGGTGCTTTTGCAGAAAATACCATCCAAATAATTCCACCAGCTACAGCTATTACAACAAGAATACCAACAACTTTCATCATTTTATTAATCCAAGCAACTTGTTCGTGATCTTCATCGCCTTCATCAAATTCAGGATCAAATTCTTTTGATTCATCATATTCTGTTTCCCCGTCAAATTCAGGATCGTATTCTGTAGAATCACCACCTTCAAATTCATTATTTGACTCTTGTTCATCAAAATCATCTTCTTCATCTAAATTAGATAAATTAACTGCACGTTTTTTCTTTTTCGGCATATCATCAACATCTAAGTTACTTAAATCAATACCTCCACCATCTTCATATTCTTCTTCAACTTGTTTTTTTCTTTTTTTAAAATTAAACATTTAATTTTTTTCCTTTCTATCATTATAATTACAATATCCATTATATCTGATTACTTGCTGAAAGTCAATTAATTTTTTAAAACAACTACAATCCAAATAACGAATAACCCAACGCTATTATTCTTTCAGGGTATATCATAGCTAAAACCACCTGTGTAAAAATCAAAATCCCAAAAACTGTATTGCAAATTAAATTCTTTAATCGATTATCTTCGTATTCGTCATCATCTTCACCAATTGGTATATGACTTTTTAATTTGTTCTGGTAATTTCTCTATTTTTTTGATTTTTTTAAATGCTTTTTCTAAATCTAAGTTTTTTTCAAATGCAAGTTTTTCCATTTTCTTGTCCTTTCTTTTTTTAAAATCTAACCATCAAAACGATGAGCAATTAAATGAGATACTTTAGGTTGTGTTATATTATTCTCATCATCAGAATCGTATCTATAAGTCATTAATAAACCATCACTATCAATTGTTATTTTTTTGAAAAATGTTTTTTTCTACTATTGATTTTTATTTTTGTTTTTCTTGAACTTGTTTTTTTACTTTACTCAAATCCAAATTCTTTAAATGCAAGTTTTTCCATCTTATTGTCCTCTAACTACTATTTAAAGAAATTTTTTTCATTTCAGAATTAGTTTTTAATTTTTCTTACTCATTTTTCGAAGCAACTTCTTTTTAACTCTTCACTTTTCTTTTGTAATAACTCTACTTTGTCAGCTGTATCATCAATATTAAGTTCATTTAAATTAATTGGTTTTGTCTTTTTTTAACTTTTAATATCACTAACATCTTTCTTTTCTTTTTTTCTTAGTTACTTTTTTTCACTTCGGTGATGTTTTTCCGAAGGTTTTTTTAGATTTCGTTTCTTTTTTTAGGTTTCTTTTTGTTTTTTTAGTTTCTTGTTTTGGAGTTTCTACTACCTGTGACGCACTCCCTAAAAAAACTCTCTATCTATTATAAGTTTAATTCTTATAAGTTTTTTTCAAGTGCTGTTTGAGCATCTTCACTTTGATTAAGAACTAATTTAAAAAAATCTCAGAATGTGTTAATTTACGCCCTAACCGTAGATGTATCAAAGAATTTAATAATATAATCTGGGATATTTTTTTAAACCTAAATGAAAAATGGTGTATTAATTTCTTCATAATTATGATCTTCTGAATAACTGTTATAAAGAGCTATTGTTTGTGTTATGTTAAGTCCGTACTGACTACCTGTAGCGTGTAATAAAACTAGTACATCTCTATAGAATATACTAAGTCCATACGGTGTAGATTTTTTTAATTTTTCAATTTGTCCAAATTTTGAATTTATATTATAGTGTAATGTGTTACCCATAAATTTCTTCCTTTCTTTTAATCGTCCACTCATTATAGCAATATCTCAAACTATTGTCAAGTGAAAACATATTTTTTTTGTTCTCACTAGTTGTTCTACCCTATCGTTCCCATTAGTTGTACTACCTTAGTGTTCTACATAGTTGTTCTACATAGTTGTTCTACATAATCGTTCTAACCTGTTGTTCTAGCCTATCGTTCTATATAGATGTTCTTGTTAAAAACTGAATTCTTTTAATTTATTAATTGATAATAATAATTAATATCATATACTAGTTATATCTTATCGTTCCCACTAGTTGTTCCACATAAGCGTTCTACATATTTGTTCCCACTAACTGTTCTACATAATCGTTCTACATAGTTGTTCTACATTATCGTTCCCACTAGTTGTTCTATATAATCGTTCCCACTAAGTGTTCTCCCTTATCGTTCTCCCTTATCGTTCTACATAATTGTTCCCACTAGCTGTTCCCACTTATCGTTCTCACTAGTTGTTCTACCTTATCGTTCTACATAGTCGTTCTACATAGTCGTTCTACATAGTCGTTCCCACTAGTTGTTCCCACAAAAATAAAAAAGTAATAAATTTGTAACACAAAATCATTGACAACCCAACACTTTAATGCTAAACTATTATTACGAATTAAAAAAAAAGAAAGGAATACTACATCAATGAACAAGAAAAAAGGTATAGATTTATCAACAATAAATGCTGATGATACACCTATTTTAAGAAAACGACAAAAAAAACGATTAGTTGAAGAAAAAAAAGAAGACCATTCTTCTACTACTTCACCTATCGATACATTACAAAATATTAAAGCAAATAACGAAAAAATAGAACTTGGTAAAGCTGGTGAAGTTGTAGAGCCTGATGAAGATGTTATCATAGAAATGTTTGAAGACATAATTCCAGAAACAACTCCAGAAGAACCAGAGGAAACCGAAGCTGAGGGTGAGCTACAAGAATTTGATCCAGAGTACATCTTAGTTGATGATATTGAAAATACTCCACTTGAAAACCTAACTGAAATACCTAAAGAAAAACCTAAAAAAGAAGGGTTATTTAAACAACTAAAACAAGAGTTTAAGGAAATGTCTAAAGGTACTAAGATTTTCGGTGCTATTTCAATTTTATTATCACTTGTATTTCTAGCTGTAGGTCTTTTCTTCTACCACAAAACAACTAAACAGGTAGCTGAGCCACAGCAACCACAACAACAAGTCGAACAACCTCAAACTCAACAGCAACCTATCCAAGATGATAAATCTGAAAAAGATAAGTTACAGGAAAAATTAGAAGACTCTGTTAAATCAGTTAATACACCTACTAAAGTTACGACAGAAGAACTATTTGGTGGTTATATCTTAGGTAGTACAACTTATTACCCTGATGATCCACAAAAACTTTATATTGACTTTACTATTAAAGCACCTAAAGAAAAAAACAACCTCAAGCAGATGATGAAACAGCTTTTAAAAAAATACTTAAAACACTAAAATCTACATTACCTAAGATTAATGATACGATTGAAGTAAAAAGACAAATCAAAAGTGACTATGGAAATCTATAAACAAAAAAATCAGAATATCAAACTATTCTACTTTTATGACGGAGTTCCATTCGCTTATGTTTCAACAGATAAAGACCTTGTTTCAACTAACCATGTAACTGGTGAATATATCTCAAAAAGTTGCTAAAGATGCTTAATAAAACATTAATATATTAAGGATATCAAATTAATGATATCCTTTTTAATTTTTATCCTAAAAGAGTCTCCAGAAAAAAACTCGTCTTAATATACAGAAGTTTCCAGAAAAAAACTTCTCCGAACTTATTAAATTAATACACTACGTGGTAATTTATTTTTTAAAAATTCATTACCTTCGGTATTTTTATTTAAAAAAATTAATTACAAGGTAATTTATTTAAAAAAATTAAATCTACATGGTATTTTTTTATAAACAAAGAACCTACCATAAGTATTTTTTTATTAATAATCTTCATCATACTAATGTATATTTATATAAACTAATCCTACCCCTGAACATTTTGAAGCTCCACTTTCGTAGGTAATCTTCTGGTCACATTCCCCTTCTAATACTAATAGATTAACTTCACAATCTACTGAGCATTATTCCCTATTTAATAGCTGCTTAGGGTTCTGTGCTCCTATTTCTAATAGAATCGCTTCTAGGTATAATACTACTCGATTCCTAATCGACTTTCTAAAGGGAATATTTAACTCTATTTTCAATGACGATCTTCTTAAAATATTAAAACCTTAAAAACAACTTAAAAGACTCATTAAATATTGTTCTTTTAACTAGAGTTAAAGCTTTCGGGCGTAACGAAATTCTTACCCTAAAATCGTTCCAATAACTTCCCCCAATTCAAAACTCTAATAAAAAACACTTTTAATAACCTTTTCCCAGTTTTTTTTAATTAAATAATTCCTAAAATGACAAAAAAAAAGAAGCGGCTTCAAACAACCGATTCCCTTCACAGAATTTCCGATGACCATCATAAAATTTTCGATTCTTAACATAACTGGTCCGTTAAAACAACAGATTCTCACCTAAAATTACCGAACTCATCTACAAAATTTCTGAACCACAAAATCACCTAACCCACAAAACCAACCTAAAAACTCATTAAAAACGTTGTTATTTTAACATTTTATTAATCCTATTACAATAACATCTTCACCCATCTCAAAACTTCAAAATAAAATGACACGTTTAAACACCCCTAGAATCGTTTTACACCTCTTTCTGGTGTAGTTACCTTAGAACTCTCACGAAACGCTTCAGAGGGTATCAGAAACATCTAATTCAGGTAAATTTAATTTAAAACCTTTGACGCAATTTCTTAAATTAAAATCCACCTTTAATAGATTCGACTAGCGTCTACAAATGTAGTTATCTTAAAAGTGTTAATATAACAATGTTTTTTGAACTTTTTCCCTAATCATCGTGATTCTACGAATCACTTAAGTTCGCATCTTCGTATGCTCACAGCTAGGTTTCCCTAGTACCCTTATACTTGAAAATATTAATTTAATAATATGTTTGGGAGGTTTTCCGCTATGGATTCTGTTAAACCATGGGTTAAATTCACGCAAGAGTATAACCAAGGTAAGTTTTCTTACTACAAAAAATCTTATAAAAATCACGACTACTATGTTGTAATGAATCACTTATTCGTACTATGTGGTTATGTCGAAGATACAATTTCAAAACCAAAAGAGGGTCATTTCTTTGATCCATATGAACATGATTTAGACGTACATGGTGGTGTCTCTTATGACGGAAAAGCTTACTTCAAACCTAGTGACAAACGACACTTTATAGGATTTGATTGCGGACACGCTTGTGATAAAGTACCTAAATTATCTTACTTTGGTGAAAATCTACCATGGCGAAATGAAAAATACGTTGAACGCAATTGTCGAAAACTTATTAATCAACTAATTAAATTAAAAGAGGTAAAATAACATGACTACAACTCACTACTTTATTCAACAACCTACTGAACAGTTCTACAAAGAAGAATATACTGTATTCAAATCTTTGGAACAACTTCATAAATACAACAACATTGAATCTGGTTCTAAAAATATTTGCAATTGAAATTAATCACAAATTCCAAATCATTGGTGAACCTATTGAAATTACTGAACGTTAATAAAAAAGGGCGTTAATTATGAATACATTTATCGAAATGATTATTGGTTGTACTTTCATTGGATTAATTATTTTCACAGGAATAATGGCAATAAAATATAATCCTGTATCTTTACAATTAAAAAGAACTTGATGATAAAATTCAAACTCTTGATAAAGAGATTGCTTATCACAAAACATTAAGACAATTATCTAATAAATAAATTAAAGGAGATTTAATCATGGAAACATTTATTGAATTTATTAAAGCACTCGCTGGAGGTTTTTATGATACTCTTACTAATATTCATGGGCGGTTACGCTGCTGGTGGGTTTTGGAAAGATAATGATAAAAAAAATAAAACATCATGAAAAAAAATTAATAAACATTTACATTAAACGCTTTTTTTAAATACTTTGTTGGAAGAATACTTTACATAACTAACTTTAAGTTAACTGCCCGCTTCTTCCAAATGTTTAACATTTACAAACTATTTAAAAATCTACACAGGAGGTAATTAAAATGAACACAACTGAAACAACTCATAATTTTTATTGATAGATTAAATGAGCAACAACAACTTGAACGAGAAATTTTTTTGAGTTCGTTAAATCAATCAAGATTAAAAATGCTACATTAGACAAATTCCGTTCAAATTTTTATTAATCTATATGCTAATTATACGTTCTATGTACCAAATCGAAAATAATTACTTAAAACTATTTGTTTCACTTATTAATTACCTTCAAAATGCTGAACTCGGTGACAACATTAAAGATATCCCTTGGTTTAATAATGATAATCACCCAACGAATTTTTGAAGAAAAAAATATGAATTCAATTTTATTGATAAAAGTTTTGGTAATGAATCAACAAGAATCATTACTTTGAAATTAACATTAACTGTTGTTAATAATCACTTACACGCTATTACATTAAACTAAAAAGGAGAAAACAATGTCAAAACAACAAGAAATTTTAAACCTATATAACCAACAACGTGACGATTTAAAAACTACTGAAGACGAAGCTAAAAAAATATTTATTATCTATCGCTCAAGATGATAATGTAAAACAATTTATTAATAGATTTTTTTCGAAATGAAAAAAATGATATACTTGACTTTAATGAGCATTTCGAATCATTATTAAATTTTTGAGTTATTTAACATTAAAATTGGTGATAAATTAAACAAAGATAATTTAATGTACGAAGTTGTTGAAAATACAACAGATGAAGATGAGATAACACACGCTATTTTTTTGAAATGCCTTTAACATTCAAATTTAATGATTACATTTTAATCGTTTTTAAATTTATTTGTTAAAACTAATAAAGACTTAATTATTTCTGAAATTATGTTCGAAGAATATAATTCATTTAGTGCTTAAAAAAATGAGGTGAAAACAATGCTTAACAAAAACTATATTCCTAAAAGTCTATTTATCTAACTTATTTAAGTTTCTTGGAGTTGTTTTAACTCTACAACTACTTTACTGTTTTTTTCTTTTAATCAAACCTACGAGAAATCTAATTTCTTAATCTCATTCATATGTGGTCTACTTTATATGACATCACGTAGACAACAAACCTACGATGAAGCGGTGCTTTTAACTAAAAAAATATAACAGTCTAATTAACGAAAAAGATAACCTAGATGAAATAACGAAAAAAATTAAATAAAAAGAGGTGAATAATAATGGCTAAATTTATTAAAATTGATGATAAACTTATTAATATCGATAACATAGATTTTTATAGAAACAGTAGATTGTATAAAAAAATAGAGAATATACAAGAATTCTATTTCAAGAACGGTTCATTTATTCTAACCTAACATTAGATGAAGTCTATAAATTAATCGAAGACGCTTCTAAAAACTAAGTTCTTTTAATCCAACTAACGCAAATTCTACGAATTTGCTAACGGCTCGCCTTCACCTGAGCCTTTCGTTAGGTTAGCACCTAACACCCTTTCATTTTTGAAAAATTTTTAAAATATATTAAAGTGAGGTACTTAATTATGACAAACAAAATCGCTATCTATGTTGACGGTTCTTTTAAAACTATTAATGAACACCAATTAATCGGTTCTGCTTACGTAGTTGTTAATCCTGACGGTTCAACTGTAGAACGTAAAGTTGCCAAAGAATATGAAGCTGGTACTCATTCTTGGAATGTTACTGGTGAATTGAATGCTGTATATGGTGCAGTGGCTTACGCTTTACAAAACAACGTTCCTGAAGTTAATATTTACCACGACCTTGAAGGAAGTGCTCACTGGGCAAATAAAACTTGGAAAGCTAAAAAACCTGAAACACAAAAATATGCTAACTACATTAATCGTGTACGTAACGAAAAAGGTTTAGTTATTAACTTTATCCATGTTAAAGGTCATTCTGGTGATATGTTTAACGAAGTTGCTGATAAATTAGCTGGTGAAGCTATTGATGAATATGCTATCGCCAACGACTTATATCCAACAATGCAAATCGAAGAAACTACTCAAGAAACAGAGTTAGAAGTAATCGATATGTTCTAAGACCCCCGTTTTAGGGGGTTTAACCCCCTTTTAAAGGAGTTTTATTATGTACATCATACTACCATTTCACGCAAATCATAACTCGCATGCAGTCGAAGTCTATTCTAAAATTAAGGATATTCCTTTTCCAACCAACGTACCTGTACGTTGTTATCGTCTTAATAAAAAAATTTATAATGAGTTAGAGCTTAATTACTACAATATTCACAAAGATTACTCACACTCTGTTACTCTACCACACTTTCAAATAGCTTATGAAGTGCCTATCTATAAACACGAACTTCATAAAAAATTTAACGTTTCTAAAACTGAACTTATCGCTATTTACGAAAATCACGTAGAAGAACTTAATTATCTATCGGATAATGCTATTCTTTTACTTTGGAAACTTAAAATACACCCTGAAATAATTGCTAATAGTAAATTATCACATCTTTTTAAAAATATTAAGGAGGTTCTTATGATTACTACTGCAACTCACCGCTTCAAATCAGCAAAACAAACTCATTCTTTACTTGAAAAATTAAATGAAAATGTCGAATTTTACGAACATTATCTACTAAATAATACTAAAAATCCTATAATTAAAGAGTTTATTAAGGACTTTATCAACAATAAAGATTATAATGGTTCGTATTATTACCATATCGCTATATTTTTATGCTTATGAATTTGATAAAATCGAACTTAATAAACCTGTTCCTGAATCACTTAATATTGATTTAAACGGTAATTCAATAATCGCTTTTAGTGCGAATATGGCTTTAAACAACCCATTCACATCAACTTGTGAATCTCTTTGGTTCGGTTGTGATAATAACACCGAAAAATAATTGTATCACAAGTATTTCTTATACAAAAACATAATAAAAAAAATAAAGAGGTAACATTATGTACTTATCTGAAAATACGTTCAAAGAACGTGCTTCTTATATTATGAACTCATATAACGATTTATATGAACTTACTAAACCCATTGAATCTAAACTTAGTTCAAATATTCAGGATAAAAGCTATAGAACGCTTCTTAACTGATTTTTATTGATTTTTAAACAATACCAAATAGATTATATTAGTAAAATTTCTAGCTTTTATTTACTTGAACTACACAAAATTAAAATAGGTCAAAAAAATTCCGTTTGCTTTAAAAGAGTACTTTAATTCTAAAAAAAGCTATTTC